>OIWP01000643.1_pt1 | contig 50599 bp, 70 predicted proteins | sample 1587661 | NCBI WGS metagenome assembly OIWP01 (sample SAMEA3888899, study PRJEB22519) | human gut metagenome | biome: human gut; feature: human-associated habitat; material: faeces | place: Denmark | collected 2010 | reverse complement strand
ATAGTAGCCGGGTAAATGGTTTGTCCACCCTTGGTCAGTTTATGCATTTTTACCATATTGTATTCTATTATTCGCCTAAGTTCCGCCGGAACTTGGCCCGTTGTTATTTTATGTAATTATTTATTAATCTTAAAATCACTCAGCACATCATCATACTCCTTATCTGACAGAGATACGCTCTGCACCGCATTGTATGCGGCATAATCCGGATAGGGAATGATCTCCGCTGTGCTCTCATCCGTCTTGCCGGAAACGAGGATAACACCTGTAATCTCCACCGATACAAGATTGCAGATACCATCGGCAAAATCAGCATCAGAAAGATAGTATTCGCGTTTGACCGACAGAGTGCCGGGACGGAGTCCATGCCTGTCAAAAATGACCAGCAGACTACCATCATCAAGCCTATGGCAGTTCTTGTACCCGTGCCCGTCAAACTCCGCAACAACACATCCCGACAGAACTGTACGGTAAGTGAACCGGAAGGGAGTATTCACATCCCCATTCAAGTTTTTCTCTATGATCTTAAAATCGGACTGATAATTAATTCTCATAATACACTATAATATTGATGTTACATCATCTATCTCCTCGGCTGTCAAGATGCCGGAAAGGTCAACACTTCCACCGCCTCCGGTTGTTCCTGTTTCGCTCCATACGCCTCTCTTCGTACATTGATATATAGGACCCGGTATGGTATCTCCCACGACAGCCCAATCACCCACAACAGGAGATGGAACAGCCGCTTTCAGCGAATCAAGAGTAGAGAACAACCCCTTGTTGCGGATGCCGTTCTGCTTGACCTTCTCCACTTCGGCGGACGTCTTGCTAAAGTTGTTGTTAAGACGGTCTGCCGCCTCACTCCAAGTTCCCGTTTTGTTAATAGTATTCAGTTCCATATCACTTCTTTACTTTTAAAGTCCCGTTTGTCACGACTCCTTCTACTGTCTCATATTCCACATATACCTGCCCGGAACTGACGTTATCTTTAGACGGCCAATTACTGCATTCAATATTGGCCACATACTTAGACACACTCCCCCCGTCATATACCGGTTTCATCCCAACCAACAGAGTTTCGCCTTTAGAACCATAGAAGGATACGTTATTGGGATTAAGAATGATATCCGTATTTTCCACATGATTCTGTATTCTGATACGTTCCGGATATACAGTCGTTTCTTGTATCAATTGGTCCCCTACATATTTCCGTAGAATCAAATCACCATACTCCCATCCGTCTGATGATGTGTCGAACCTTAATATCAAGGTGGCATGTCCTTCAGTCGTGTACATTTCAAGAGTATTTTTATCCGGATCAATGACAATGCGTTTCCCGTCAACAGATGTTTCTACTTTTCCGCGGAAAAATCCGCCCAAGGCTTCAACCACACCGCGGAACTTACCACCCAAGGCATAAATATAGCCACGAAGGAACGTATCGCCACCATGAGTGGCAACGAAGTTCGCCATGTTCGCCCATTCCGCATCTGTGGGCTGGTAATCAGGATCATTACGGAACCTCATTACAGTCAGAATCGCCTGTTCAAGTTTTCCTCCTGCCCAAAATGCCACATCATCATCGTCATTGTATATGCCGCTCACTCCGGCTGTGACCTTTTGCATCTTACCATCCTTGTAGTTGCCCAGTTGGATCATATTGGCAAGGATCAAACCGCCAAGGATATCCACAGATCCATCCTTAATCGCGCTGGCGATATAATTGATTGACTGAAAACCGGCTGTTGCCTTGTCGTTATCCAAAATGGACAGTTTCCAGTCTGTGGCAATGGTCCCTCTTTCTAGCTGAAGATCACAAACGGTTGCGGTACCGCTAAGCATGAAAATACCTGTACCGTTAAATGCGAACTTGAAAGTGTATCTTTGATAATCGGACGCAAGAGGCTGAGTTGTGCTGAAATCACCACACGAAACAGCCACAGACGTACCTTTAGCCTTAAAGGATATAACATAATTTTCATTTTTAATCAAGGATACGGACTGGGACAAACTACCGATTGCAGCAGAGTACCCGGAGCCGGCAGCACTGTCCGCGGATACGGTAGCCACACCCGTCCAATACTTTAATTGCTTGCTGAAAAGTTCGGTGTCCGCCAACAATTGAGTATCAGAGGACAATATTTCACTTTCATAATCTCCAGTAAACCCGGAGTTACGCAACAGATTGACACTTCCGACAGCCGCATTGTCTATCGCATCCTGAGCCTTTTGGGCCAGATCGGCAGCCGCCTGTATCTCATCCGGCAAGCCTTCCATATTCTTCCACCCGGTAGATCCCTGCTCGATATGAAACATACCCTTGATATCCACACCGCCTTTCTGGCTATATCGAATATAGGTACTCTTATCCTTAGCGCCTATATAAGCGTCACCATACACATTGATATAGGCGTGTCCGGTAGACTTGTCGAAGCCCAGCCCGATAACTTCTTTACCCGCCAAAGAAAATGTATTGATACCTTGATAAAAAGTGATAGAAGGCGAAGTTTCGTTTACTGATGATAAGATTATAGCTGCCTGACGGGTGATATCCGTCAAGTGCCCAAGCCCGATGATATCATCACCGGCAGCCGGGACATCACTGTCCTTGTCGGCATTGGTTTTGCTCAAATCAATATAGTCAGATCCTACACCTGTCACCTCACGCCAATAGTAGCGGTTGGATACATTGTGAGATGTACCTTCTTTAATGTTAAATTCTTGGGCTAATGCTAATGTACCGACTGTAAATTCGTTATGGACTGTCACTCCATCAACTTCCGACAAAAAGAAACAACGGTAGCTCTCATCAAGTTCCTCCACCCTGACACACTTCATACCGGCCGGAGATATGATCTGTTCACCACCTACATGCGTCTTCTTCTTTACTTCAAGCTCGTCAAAGACAGCCTTAATCTTCACATACAAGCGGTCAACAACGGCTTGTGTCGTACCATCTTCCAATACAGTCCAACCACTACCGTTTTTACCAATCAAAAGACCTTTCAAAAACGTGATCAGCTCATTGGCAGTGTCTTCTTTATCTTTGCGTAAAAAGTATTTGGTGAGCTTTTCTATATCAGAATTATCCATGTTTTCTAGAATCCCGATAAATATGCGCCCAATTCTTTCAGCTGTATTCTCTCCTTCTGTAGATGCATTTCTTACTTGAAGAGCCAGTTTCTTTAATATGTCAACAGAATCGCTCATTCTCCTATTACACGAAAAACAGTTCTATTAGATTTTAATTTCCCTTCACCGTTATAAAGTGGCATACCGCATTCTTTTAGGTAAAGCACGCATTCTTTCAGGTAGCGGTCAGCTATACTACATGCATCGCTATACACCATCATCTTTTCCTTGAATACTGTATGACTGCTATATTCACCTTCCTTGTTCACGAAGCCGAAACGGGATACATTTCCATCTCCATTTTTGACAATACAGGCATAGGTATAATAAGCCAAAGCTACGCGAAGTCCAGTGATGATTATCTTCTTTTTACATTTAGTTTCATAAGTACCTCCGTCAAGCAGTAGCTGGTATTTTTCAGGATTTTTTTTCACGTCAAGGAACAGTTCGTCTCCCAACGCTGATTTGATGTAGATATTCTCTGACTCACGGATGTAGGTTTCTATCTTGTCAGGATCGAGATGTACAGACATTCCGCGAGACAAAGCCGATACTTCATCTGTTGTTATTAGATACTGCTGCATTTCGTACATACTTTAATGGTTCAACACTATAATCATTAGAGGGGTTGACTACCTCATACCAATAGCTGAATATACGGCTAAAGGTACGCTCTATTAAGCGCTGTTGCTTGCTGACGATAGAATTGTAATACTCGAAAGCATCTTCCAAAATATCGCCTGAGAATCCGACTTTACCAATACGGATGCAATACCATGGCTCTTGGCCATAAGCTGAATAAATACGTTCAACCACACTTGCGTCAGTAACGGTAAATTCTTTGTCGTAATTTTGTGAGTTCATATTTACTATTTCAGGCTTTTCCTCATCGTTTTCTAAAGTAACTTCCATAATCTTTGCTGCATTCGTATCACCTTGCAATTGGATGAGTGTGTTTGAGAAACTGTCGTCATCGTCCGTATCTTTCACTTCGTTGCCTTCTTCGTCAAAGGTTATGTTCGATCCCTTTTTGGTGAATATCATAGCGCCAGGGAAGAAATTATTTCGTACATTTCTGTACTTGACATTGGACAGACCTTCATCGGTACTCATCTCTGTAGCTACCCGGTCACCTTTTCCGACTGGATAAGTATTTTTCCCGGCCATTGATACCCATAGGATTTGACCTTTGTAGTATTCAATGCCTCCGGCAGCTTCTATTTGAGCCTGTATCACATCTTTTTTGGGGTTAAAAACGTCTATGTAGTCGATGTTTTCTTTCTTGACCTGCAGAGCTTTCCCTTTACGTGTCTTCTTTCCGCTCCAGTCTGGATGTACTGCTATTTTTGCCACATAACCGTTTTCATCTTCTTCTGTTAGACGGCAATTTTCAAACGGTACGTGCTGCATCTCCACTATCTCACAGAAAACATTGTAGTTAACATGGATTGCTATTCCATTGAGTTCGGACATGTCTTTACATAGTAACATGTGCACATCATCCAATGTGTCACCTTTTCGATTGACTATATATTTGGAAAAAGCAACCTCACGGAATCCGTTTCCTTCAATGAAGTCAGCGAAACGGTCTGAGCATTCAGATGCAGTAGAGCTTGCAGCAATGATATTCTTTAATGTCTGCGGATATAGGTTGTCCTGTCCGTAGGCTTGAATTCCTAGATTTTGTAAATAGCTTGTATCAATGCGGTTACTGCTTTTCTTTTTTAGATCTCTTACTCTCATATTCGCGAGGTTTACGTTCGTCCTTTATTTCTTTTATTCAACTTTATCTTCGCCTTCTCCATTCATTGCGTTCACAATTTCAATGGCCTTGTTTAGATGCAGATTCAGAGCTTTTTTACTGATCTTCTTGCCGTTGATTTGGAAATCTTTCAACGTGTCAGCCACGGATTCTTCAGAAACTCCGTCTTGCAATGATTCTACCATTGAATCAAGCAGGCTTTGATTGTATCCACATTTGTTAACACGTTCTTTCCAGTCCGTAGGTACATGGGCGAAATAAATTTCACCTTTCGGATTTTTGGCAAGGTACTTTTCAGCAACTTCATCAGTGAGGTTGTCATTAGTGTACATTTTATTGCTTCCGAACTCCGGTTGAAGCAGGACACCATTCTTTAATATATAATTACATTTTTCTTTCATACGGTTATTCTTTTTGATGTAAACAGTCATTTCGATTACAGCATCGCGATAGCAGTCGTTACATGATGTCTTAGTGAATTCTTTTCCTAATACTTCCTTGTACAATCTTTCTATCTCCGATTTATCAGAAGAGGAGTAGGAGGGAAGATCTCCTAGCTCCTTTAATTTATCAACCACTTCTTCTAACTCCATAATTATTCAGTTGGTTTTGTCAGTGTTTCAACAAGCGTTTTTGTCGCATCGTAAGATGTTTTGTACAAGAATAATGCTGATTTGGGAACCTTGGTTTCTTGCAAAGAGATATTCCATCCCCCTTCCGTTTCTTCGGAATACTTGTCATTGCCGATCTCTGCGGCTTTCAAACCTTGGTAGTAACCGTAAACCTGGAAAGCTGAATCTCCCGGATTCTCGGTTTTATTTAACCCTTTAGCTTTATTTTCCAATACAACGACAAAATCACCGTTAGCAAGCCCATCAATAATGTCATTGCATACATCGGGGTCATTTGCTAATACAACCATGTTCACTGTGTTAGTGAACGTGTTACGATAGGTTCCTGTTGCCAAGGCTGTATTGGTACCTGTAAAGGGGGTTGCACCGAATACCTGTACCTTGTAACCTTTTTTACCTGTTTTCAGTGCAAGAGTTTCGATCACATTCTTACGGGTTGCGTTGAATGTAACCGCACCGAAATCCACGTCTGCGCGATTCATTATCACACCTTCCTGTTCCAGCCCGGGAACGATAGGATCATCGCACGATGGTGCGATGTCCTTTTTGATTGTTATATCACATATTGCCATATTTGCTCTTTTCGTTAGTATGCTACCTGTACCAACTCATCTTCGCCAATCATGGAGCCTAATTTTCCTGTTGAATAAATGTAGTTCTTGCGGGCTTTCTTATCAAACCAAATATCCAAGTCCGACATCGGTTCGGTGCCCTCACATCCATACATCAAGTTCTCAGGAGAACATAAAACAGCACGATGCGGTAAGTTAAGTTTGGTTTTGTTGTTCTGATAGGCTTGAATAAATCTATCCCAAATGGAACATTTAACGATGGTTGTTCCATCGTATTTGCTGACCTCTACACCGTCAAATACAACTTCCCAGGGCATGATTACCTTGTACTTTTCTTTCATATCGTGAGTCAGAGCATCGCACATTGACTTGGTGGCGAAAATTGCGCATCCGTCTTTTTGGAAAATCCGGCTGTCGGCATCTTGCAACATCGCATCGAATATTGATGTGGCAATGCCTGTTTCTTTCATCTTTGATTTTTGTAATGCATATGATTCTTCTGCGTTGGCTGCAATTTCAGTGTGCTGTCCGGTATTGTTGGTACAGATGGCAAACAGACGTTTGAAAAAACCGTCACATGTTTTAAATAGTTCGATGTTTACTCCGTCAGTGATTTGACCACCTCCAGTGACAGACGCTGCTGATTTATCTCCAAACCATGTAAAACGCCACATCATTTTCATCATAGCTTCAGACAGCTTCGGCAGTACAATACCGTCCATATATTCGGTCGATGTCAGGTCTCCTATATTTGTTCCCGTTTTAAGGCAGTACTTGGCAATGGTGTTTTCCAAGTCTGTATAGCACATTTCCAAAGGAATTTGCCAATCCCCGATTTCCCATTCCTTTTGGGCGGCAGCGATAGCCACTTTTTTATATTCAGGGTCGCATCCGGAGCCGGCTACTCCGACATCTTCCATTTCACCGATAAAACCAGCTTTTTTACCGTTAGTCACATTGGGCATAAACGTCATGAAACGCTCCATGTCCTCGTTTTGAAAGACTGTTAACTGAATAAGGTCTTTCAAGTCTTTTACAGCCTGATTATCAGGTGTAAGTTTGTCAAAATCTAAAATAGGCATTTCCCCTCCTTTTATTACTTGTTGTTTCTTTTTTCTCTTTCTTCACGAAGTTTTCTCTGAATAGGCGTTTCATTTTCTTCTACTCCTTTTATACCCTTGTTGAACGTTTGGGTACGAGCTGACACTTTATAAGTACTACAATGTTTTGCCAGCCAGTTTTCGCCCCCGGCCATACGGACTGCGTTCAGAATCTTGTTGTCCTCAATGGTACGGGCATTCGTCTTTAGAGAAGCATTCTCAGTTTCCAACTCTTCTATACGGGCTTTTAAAGCTTTCACTTCATCCTCTTCCAATTCATCAGGATCTTTAATTTCTGTAATAACGCCATCTGTCACAATGATAGTCTTTCCGTCAGGCATGACATGTTCGCCATCGGGACTTGCTGTATCTCCTACTTGGGGTTCACCTTCATCTCTTTCCACGGTAAGCGTGTTACCTTCGGCATTTGTCAATTCCATAGATACGACCTGTACGTCTTCAATTTTTTGATAGCCGCATTTGGCCAGCAGCCTGTCTATGATAGTCTGCTTCACTGTTACTTCTTTTTCTTTGTTCATTTTTTTGTTATTAAATGTGTAAGTTCTCCCTTTGGCAGTTGTAGGCATAAGAACGGTCGTGATAAAACCTAATTGTTTGGCTGTTTCACCACCAAACCAACCGGCTTTATTCATTTGGGCTTCGATAACTGAGGCTTCCGATCCTGTGCGTTCTACATACAAAGCTAGCATCTTGTTTTTTTCACTCTCCAAGTTTGATTTTATTGATTCTAGGGTTTCAAGATCAAGGTCTCCATCGTATGAAGCCATATAAGGCTTGTGAATAAGAAACTTTGCATGTGGATAAGCAAAACGTCTTTCTTTTGCAGCGGCCAATAATATCACGGTTGCCATGGATGCACATCGTCCTACTGCAGTACAGCTGATTTGCTTTCCTGAAGCACGTAAGGCGTCATAAATGGCATACCCTTCAACGGCATCACCACCGCATGAATGTATCTCAATATCAATAACGTGGTCATTCGGATCTATCCAAGATAGGAAATTTTGAATATCGGGAAAAGACAATCCCTCTTCACCAGTTAGATACCAATTTTCCATTTTGTCTTTATCCGCAACAATATCTTTGTTGATGTATAATTTCGCCATATATAATCTATTTTGAAGCAAAGGTAAAAAACGGTATATGGCTATAAGAATTTCAGAACATAATAGTACTGACACGCTTTGTCAGTAAAAAAAAGGCCATCTCAAAAATCATTTTGAGACAGCCTCTTCATATTAAATTTGATACATTCAGCCTCACTGTCACAATAGTAAAGTTAAATGATCTTCACAGATCGGGAAAAGAGAGAACAGGAAGCTAACTATCTTTCATCACCACGCATTATAGGGTTCAAAGAGAGAATTATTCTCTGCGATACCCCACTGCGAGTTATATTGCAATATCGCATTGTCAATAGGTAACGACTGGTAATAAGCGTCATTAATGGATTTGCTGTAAGTCTTCTCGCCGATTTTATGTACGATGATGTCCTTGCTCCAAGGTTTTCCTGCATCCTGCGCATAGCGCTTCAAGTCCAGCGTACGCTGAAAAGAAACGAGCGGCTGTTCGCGACGGCGTTCTGTCAAAATTTCGTTCAGCAACTGGTCTTGCGACAGGGAGGTACCACCTACCAAGTCGCTATCGGGCCCTTTATAACGATACTTGCGCAGCAGATTCAGGTCTGCCAAGGCAGCAGAGAGGTTGTTGGTGCGAGCTGCGGCTTCAGCCTTCATTAAGAGCAGCAAGGGATAGGTTACGCCTTCCGTAATAGAAAGTTCATCACGATAATACACCAGTTGAATGCCGTCATCATACACCACGTCACCCACCGTTGTATTATAACCATGGTCTTTTAAGACAAACTTCGTCCAGCGCAAGTCTTTCTCTTTATCGAAGATAGAAGCCCAGTCATCCGATGGATAGTAGCGAGTGGATGAAGACTGATAAGGAGCATTCCGATACAACAAGTTTTCCCGGTTGCTGGTCTGATCGAAAAGCAAGTCAGGCCCTTTCAGTGTCATATAGACTTCGGGAGAAACACCGGGGTCTGGATTTATTTCTGTAGTAGCTTCAAAATAGAAATCGGCAAAGTTATAGATCATTTCATCCACGTTCTTTCTATTAGCCAAAGCCAGCTCCCATGCCTTTTGGCAGTCGCTCAGCATATTCTCCCAATTACGCGTAAACATGTGATACTCGGCTCGCAAAGCATAGGCGCAAGCACGATCCGCTCGACAGGGATTGACTGTTGAAGCAGGACAGTTTTCACATGCATAGTCTAGATCTTCCTTCACTTGAGCAAGAAGTTCATCCGTAGTACACAACGGTCCATTAGTAGCAATGGGATCACCGCTTGTACGGCAAGGGATCACCTTTGTATCGTTGGTCGTTCCCGGCACATACATCGGACCGTATATCAACGCCGCATTCAGATAAATCCAAGCACGTCCGGCCTTGGCCTGTGCTATGACGCCCTTGGCATATTCAGAATTGGTATCAATGCCGCTCACACCGTCCACCACGTTATTAAAATAACCAGCAGCCTTGTAAATACCAGATGACCATGCAAAAGGAGTATTCTGGGGATCCATTACCGGTGTGTAGAAGGTATAGCCTGCTAATAGATCCAAGTTGGGATAAGTAGCCGTAAACTGATATTTTGCATGATTTTCACTAATCTGTATGTTATCGCCCATGTAAGCATAGAAACAACTTCTGTTATTATCAAACATGAAATAATCGAGCGTAGTTGTATTATTCAAAAGGTTCTCGAACTGTGTCACTTCCGTCGGAATCATCTGTCCCACAGGCTTGACATCCAAGAAATCATCGCAGGATGAGCATTCCAATGCACACATCACAAGCAATATATATCCTAATTTTCTCATAATTCTTCTATTATTTAAAAGCTGAATGAAACACCAATATAAAACTCCGGATTCAAAGGCAGGATGGAATATCCGCTATTGGTTGATGCAGCCATACCGTTACTGGTATTCATCTCCATCGCCTCGGGGTCAATATCGCAATCCTTGGCCGTGATACGGAAAAGGTTACGGGCTTGCAAATAGATACGTGCATCGCTCATTCCGATCTTGCTGATCAACGGTTCGTTGAATTTATAAGCCAGCGTCACGTCGCGCAATTTGAGATAGCTGGCATTGCCCATATTCACATCGCAGAAGGGGAAGTAGAACATATCCATATTCCAACTCTTGTATACCGGATAAATGGTATTGGCTTCATCACCTGGTTTCTGCCAACGCTCACCAACATGCCGGTTGTTTATATTAGAACCTTGGAACACATCTTTGCGGTATTTATGTCCTAACTTGGCAATGAACATGAACGAGAGATTCCAGTTCTTATAGGTAAAGTTGTTGGTCAGTGACATATCGAACTTCGGTGTCGCTGTTCCCTGAAAATAGACATCATCTACTTTGGCAGCAGAAGCCAGTTTCACAGAACCATCAGCACCATAAATCTGTGTTTGTCCCTTGTCATCCAAACCAGCAAAACGATAACCGAACAAGGAATTCATCGGATAACCGGCAGCGTTAATGGTCTGTACCCATGCCCAAGAAGTAGGATACAAACGATTTACATTGTACTCCAACACTTCGCTCTTATTATAAGAGAAATTATAGACAATGTCCCAGTTGAAATCTTTTGTCTTTACCGGCGTACCGTGCAGTGACAATTCATATCCACGGTTTTCAATTGCACCTACATTTTTTGTCATTGATGATGCTCCCGTAGTAGGATCCATGGAGTCGTTAGCCAGCAAGTCTGTACTCTTCTTGTAATAGTAGTCGAAGCTGAAACCCAAACGATTCTTCAACACATCTACGTCCAAACCAATGTTGGTGGTTTTGGTCTTCTCCCAGCGAAGAGTGTTGTTGGGATATGAAGAGATACCATAGGAGATACCTCCCGTAGTACTGTTATAAGAGCCGGCAGAGAGAATCAGATACGGACCCTGATTCAGCGAAATATTACCGTTAATACCATAAGAAGCACGTACATTCAAGCGGTCAATCCAGTCTACATTAAAAAAACTCTCGTTACTCAGTTTCCAAGTTCCACCGACCGACCACATTGGTTTGTGACGATACTTGGGATCAGTACCGAAGAAGTTAGTAAGGTCCTCACGCACACTACCACTGATCAGGTAGCGATTGTCATACTCGTATGATCCGTTGAAATACCAGGAAACGAATCTGTTGTCTCTCAATGAGTATGATCCATAATTCAAAGAACCACTCAAATCATTACCAATCATCATGTCCGAATTATAAATACCCGTCTTCAAGTCTTTGATGTTCACCGGAGTAAACGAACCGGCCGTGGAGTTGTAGCCCAAACGGCTTGCATATTGATTGTTGTCGTAAGTAAGACGGCGCACTTCGTTACCGGCTAATGCACTGACACGATGCTTGCCAAACTCACGGTTGAAATTCACTTGTGTACGCACTGTCCAACTCTCGTTGACATAGCGGGTTTCATCGATCATATCTCCATCTGGAATGTAACGGTTAGAAGGTGTCTCGATAGAGGTACTGTTATTGTAAGCCAGACGTATACGGTAACTGTCAACTTCACTGAAAGATTTATATGTACGATTGCCACGTGCCCAATTACCACCCACTTCAGCTGTCAGACCTTCCAGAATAGTAAAGCGCAGAAAGCCGTTGAAGCGTGCCGTGAAGCTTTGGTCAGTAGTATAGTCTTCATAAGCATCTGTAATAGGGTTGTAGGAGATATCCTTCATGCCGCTCACCGAATTATAGATCTGTTGATTGGCGTAACTAACGGTACGAATATCGGTCAGGTTGCCACTATCGTCTTTCAACCGGGTATAAGGCTTCACGTAAGAGGTGAAGTCAGTCAATGTCTGCCAACCCACACGCGGAGTATTGGAGCGCGAGTAGTTGATGTTGGCTGCCACGCCTATCGTCACGAATTTGTAGGGAGTCCACTCATTCTTTAGGTCGATCAATAGACGGTTATCGTCCGTATTGATATACGAAGAGCGGTTGTTGGTATAATTGACCGCCAAGTTATAGCGGTTGGTATCAGTACCTCCGTTGATGCCAACATTGTGAGTCTGAGTGAAGGCTGTGCGAAACATGTATTTCTCCATATCATCCAGAAAGTTGTTGCCACGCAGCTTGTTTATCGAGCTGTTGAACTGCTCTTTGTTGATCAGACCCGCTCTGTGCTGTGTCAGTAGGTAAGCCACCTCGCTCTGATTAGTGGACTTGGTAGATAAGGCGTAGGAACTTGATGATGGGTTTTGGTCATACAGATTCAACTCCGCATCAATGTAGTCGGAAGTAGAAGCCATGTGCAGATAGTCCAAACTGGGCTTAGGCGTAAATTTGAAAGTTCCGCGATAGCTAATCTTGGCTTTGCCTTTCTGTCCACTCTTCGTTGTGACGACAATCACACCGTTAGCCGAACGGGAACCATAGATAGAGGCTGCTACACCGTCCTTCAACACGGTGATATTTTCGATATTATCCGGATTCAGATCACTCAGCGAACATTCCGTAGGATAGCCGTCCACTACAACCAGCGGATCGGTTTCGGCACTCAACGTAGAGATACCGCGAATGGAGATATTTCCCTTTTTGTCCAGCACTACACCGGCGATTTGCCCTTCCATCACGTTCTTCAAATCGGAATTCAGTTTGGCTTGCAACTGCTCGCTACGCACCGTACCGAAGGAACCCGTTGCCCGCTCCTTGGAAACCGTTTGATACCCCGTCACAATGACATCACCCAATACGTTGGCATCTTCTTCCATCACGATGGTAGCAGCCTTGATTAGCTTAGACATTGGAATTGTTTGTGTCTTCATGCCTACAAACGAAACCTTGATGGCACTTGCTTTCATCCCGCTCTTCAAGGTCAAGACGAATTTACCATTTACATCGGTTACCGTTCCAGTTTGAGCACCCGGCACCGAAATTGCGACGCCTACTAGTGGCTCATTCTGCTCGTCGATCACAGTACCACGAATTGTACGCTCCGTCTGTGCCCACAACCCTGTGCAGGCACAAATCAGAAGTACAAAAAGCATAATAAAATACTTCTTGGTCATAAACAATAAAATATATATAATTAGGAATATTATTTCTTCTCAGATTGTTGCAATGCATCGACAATGGCAGCACGCACAGCTTCTCCGCGCAAATGCTTGCGGAAGATACGCCCCTCCTTGTCGATGGCTACGATGAATGGAATACCACGGAACTGATATTTGTCCATCGCTTCCCGTCCCGAATTGGGAGCCAGCAATTGTATCCACTCCATCTGCTCTTCAGCCATCGCCTTGCGCCAGTCATCTTCCTTGGCATCAATGGAAACACTGAGGAAAGCAACATCTGGATTGTTCTTAAACTCTTCATAATACTTCTTCAGATTGGGAATCTCCTTACGACAGGGACCACACCAACTAGCCCAAAAGTCGATGATCACGACCTTCCCTTTGAAGGAATCCAAACTTACCGGCTCGCCTTTGTCATTGTTGAAAGTAAAGCTGGGTGCCGTCTGACCTTCCCGCATCCGGCGCTGCTTCTCCAATTTATCCATTAATTCTTTGCGATAGTCCTGAGCCACCGTAGAGCCCGGATTCTTAGTCTGCATACTGGTAAGCGTCGTTTCTATGAGCAAAGAATCTTTGGCATAATCCAATGCCGACAACAGAGCCACACAACTGGTCAGATGACCATAATGCTCCACCAAATAGCGTGTATAGCTACGTGCGTCTTCGTTGTTCATATTATACAAATCCTTGGCAATATCTGCTTTTTGCTTGTCGTCAAGCGACTGTGACCGATAGACTGCTTGAGAGATGGCAATCATGTTCTGATAATTGCGATAGTTGGCATAGTTAGCCAAATTCAACAGTTCGTTCTTGGGTCCAGCCTGAATATATACATAAGGAGGATTCTTAATACGGATTTTTGCCGTATCAATACCACGGAAATTGATCACCATATCTTCGTCTTCTAGCCATGCACGTACCGACTGTGACTGGCAGCAAGTGATTGTCACCGCATTCGGTTTCTCTTTCTGCACCGTCAGCGAATAGGTATGGTCTGGGCCTATTTCCGTTTCGCCTAGCGTAATGCGCTCAAAACCATTGTTCTGAATCACACTTACCTTTTTGTCGGCACCTACAAATTGAACTTTACCACTGATCTTCACCGTGTTCTGTGCGAATAGGCTTCCCGAAGTCAGCACTAATAATCCCAATAAAACAAGTTTGCTTTTCATAACATTAATTCATTTTATAGTTTATATAATAAATTAATTATAATATTGTTTTTTTAAGTAACATCGAAACATACAAGTAAAAACACTCTAGAAATTGTGAAATCACCGTTTATTTCTGTAATACTCCCATTGTGGTACCTTTAATCAATACTGAAACTCCGATCGATAGTCTTCCTTCCTCTGCAGACATGACGATTCCCATCACAACAGAAGTTTGTGTCATTGCCAATTACCATACTCGTATGAAACAGATCAATAACATTAATACTTTTTTACGCATAAACCTCTCCTTCTTATTTATATAAATTTTGCCACAAAGAAACAAATTTTAATTAAATAATATCAATAACGTAATATGTTTTTCGACATGTTTTTGCATTTTTCTTTAATAAATACTATTTGTTATAACCAAAATTCATTCAAATGAAAACAAAAACTGCGATTTGGGTAACAATGTAAAATCAAGAGGGAGGAATGATGGATGAATTTGTTGATGAGAGAATGCCTGTTGTATTTGGAGACATTTAAAGAGCAGAAAAAGATATATGTGTTTTTGGGCTGTTAATCAAAAGATTTGGCAAGGTAGTTTATATAAGATCATTAGTGTAGCCATACAAAGAAATCCTTCGTTTTGGTTGTGGCACACAACAGATGACACATATGAGAAGTTTGTCATATGACAGACAAATAGGAATGATAGAAACCAGTGAACGACAGCTCCGAAAAGTTACAGATAGTAATAATTATAGCACTTAAAAGGGGCGTATCAAGCTCTCTGTATAGGGTAATGATATGATACGGCCCTTTCTTTAGCTAGTTTAGTCTTTATAGGATGCTCAAATTTTAGATTATAAGTTCATTTTATCCGATAGTATGGAAATGTCAGAACAAGTCTTGACTATTACAGTTCATATTTTCAAAAACTGAGTTTTGGCACCCACTTTATTGAATTGAAACGTCAACGGACAACCTGTCAATGACTCTATAGATGGTCCTTTCTGAAATGCTGTATTCATCTGCCAGGTACTGCATGATATATGCCTTTTTATGACCTTCAGCCGTAAGACGGGTGTAGTCTTTATACATTTCCAGGTATTTAATATCTGATGCATCTAATGACATTTCAGACATTATCCTAAGAGTGTTCCTGTTTATATATAATAGTTCGTATGCTTTCATAAACTACCGCTTTCTTCTATGTATTTAATTCTATTCGCAACTGAAGTAAACTCTTCTACAGAAACGACAGGGGCAGGAGCCATCATCATTCCTTTGGCGACTGCTCTGGCCAGCATATCTTCGCCTAAAGTTTGATTATTCGTTGCTGTTACATTAATAGGTACACCTCCACCCATCATATTGAAGGATGATAGGATAGGGGCGAACATGGACGTAGCTTTGGCGGTTATAACGGATTCTCCATTCGACAACTGTGCCGGAATACTGTCGCTCGTTCCTGTCCCCGGTCCTGTAACCAAACCACCTTCTGCAAATTTAGCACTTTTTACTATCTTAACAGCATTTGCAATGTTAGAAAGGATTGTTGCAATACCTGATGCCATTGTAGCTATACCAAGAATACCTTTCCCTGATTCAGCGGATACCATTTTTGCGATCGCCTTACCTGAATTGATGGCAATCTCTGCCAAAGCCAACATTTTGCTTGCCATAGCAAATCCTCTGTCAGACTCCCCAATTTGTTCTGTGAGAGCTACAAGGCCATTTGTCACCTGTTCCATTGCTTCATATTTAGCTTGTTCTATTTCAATCTCCTTATCGCTCAGTTCTTTTTTGGATTCCAGATAAGCATTCTGTGCTTCCAGCTTGCGAAGATTGAATGCTTCTATACTTTCACCTTCCATTTGCTGCAGGTTATCGAGCTCGGCTTTCTTTTGTTCCATCCTTATACGAAGAATTTTCTCTTCGTTATCATATGCTTGTGCGATTTCCGTTTCAAAGCGTATGCGCATGGCTTCCTGTTGCTTGTTGATAATATCCTGCTCATGAGCTGTTGCCAGTTCGTCTATCTTGGTATTGTATTTTGCTTTAATGGCCAGTTTCATTTCTTCGGTCTGTTCTGTGCTGGCAAGTTCCGCCTCTTGTTGTGCCTGTAATTGTTGCAACTTCAACTGGTATTCCTGCTCGCTACCTTCCTTGACCGATTCCAATTGCAGGGATATCATTTTTAAACGGTTCTCCAGTTCTTTTTTCAGTTCCTCATCGGACAACTTGCTAAGCTCCATAGATTTTTGTTGTTCCAAAGCCTTTATTTTGGCGTTGATGGCTTCACGAGCCTTGGCGGTAAGGTTCTCTTCTTGCTTTAAACTGATTTGCAAATCCTCAATCTGCCGGGAATAGTTCAATTCAATCTCTTTCCGTGCTTGTTCTCTCTTGTCTTTCACTAAGGCAAGCATAGCATCTTCTGCTGCCCTTACTGCTTCCAGTTCTGTTTGCTTTGCTTCCTTTGCTTTGTCTGCACCTTCCTGGCGGATAGAGTTTAGGGTATTTTGCTGCTCTGTCTGACGGGTGTAACTGCTTTCTTCCAATTCACTTAATCTGTTTACTTCTTCGCTTAATTTCCTAAGGTCATCAATAGTGCTTTCCGATATACCGATTTTTCCAATAGCTTCATCTGCTGTAATTGCTCCTTTTTGCATGTCCTCAATGGTCTTAAGGGCTTCCTTTGTTACTTTAGTATATCCGAGCATATTGGCAATTCTTGCTTTCGCTAAGTCTGTTTGGATTTTTAAGTCCTCTTTTTCCATTGCTGCAGCTTTTTCCGCAGCTTTGATACGTTCCTGTGTGGATAGGGTTTGGTCATCAGCAGCTTTTTTCAGCTTCTCAATTTCAGCTCGGTTAGCGGCACGTGACATGGACAGCATGACTTCCCTCTTGTCTATCTCATTCAAGACTTCTGCCAGCTTCCACGCCTGTTTGGTTTCATTGACTATTTCATCACCGATACCAGCGAATATGGATTTGGCATCATTCCCCGCCTGTTTGAAGTTCCCGGTAAACAGATTCACTAAAGCACTTCCCAACTTGCCTGCCCGGTCTATTAAGACATTTACAGTGGCACCAAGAGCCCCCATTATTTTATTGGCTGCTTCCACGCCCTTCTGTGTTTTGGTGAACCATGATACAAGAGAAGCCAGTACAACCAAAAGAGCACCTATTCCAAGTCCTAGCATGGCGGTTCCAAGTAGTTTGACTACTCTTGTTAGTCCTGTCGTGGTTTTTGCAACAGTAATCAATTTTTGATTTACATTACTTATGTAATTTTTTACTCCGCCCAAAGAGGTCACCATTACATTTATCTGTTGCACGAACGGGATATTGGCATTGGCGGCTTCCATTATAGCTTCCTTGTAATTGCCAACATTTCGGTAATACCGCTGTGTCTCTTCTTCAGCATCCTTCAGAGCATCAGTAACCTCATTAATTTTATCCCGTAACTTAATGCCTGTAGCCGCATTCCGTTCCGCTTCGGATAAAGCATCGTATTCAGCCGTTAGGTTTGACAGTTTGGCACGGAGAGAAACAAGGCTGTTTTCTTGTGCCTTCTCCTGCTTGAGCTGATTTTGCATTGTTTTCGTTATAACACGTATCGAATCATTACAGTCGTTGATATAGGCTTTAGATGCCGCCATTTCTTCATTGTACTGCTGCCTTTTTATGTCTCCAGCCTTTAACTGTTCCTTCAGTTTCGCCTCTGCTTCTTTGGCTTTGTCGATTTTTGTCTGATACTCGGCTATAGCTTTGATAGCCTCATTATAATTCACTTTGATATCAAGTATCTTTTCTACTTTGTCTGCCATAATTTTAGATGTCTAATTGTAATAATTCAACATTTGCTATTCCTGTATTTTCTGCTGTAACGGATAGAATTGCATAATATTTCCCATATTGGGCCAGATATGCTGGAGTGGTCATATCTAAGTCTCTCAAGTCTTTTTCTGTTATTTCTATTTTTTCTTTAATGATTTTGGGGGTATACACTGCATTTTGAAAGCTTGTGTAGAATCTTTTTATGATATCTGTGAACGACAATTGTGTGAAGGTTCCATTTGATAGACCTCCATTGTTTTCCTCGAGAAGTATTCTTGGTTGAACTTTTTGCAGTTCAGCCTTTCCCTCTCCGTCATATTTGTACAATCGTATGAATGCTGTAATTCCTCTCATGTCGCATCCTGCAAATTTCAACTCTGCCATTTCTCTAGACTTCTCTAATGAGCTGATCAAGCAAGTAATTTCTCCACTGTAGTTGCCTTTTACCGTATCATCGTCTTTGTATTTAAGTATATTTCTTTGTGCAAAGCCATCGATAGTGAATTTCATTTCTTTAGGCTTGTTGGCCATATACGATGCTATTACCCGTCTAGTCCAATTGTACGCTTGTTCTTTTTTCTTTATGATATCATCGACAGACATAAATCTTATAATGTTCGTGCCTTCAATAGGATATGCAAATACGCCTAGCATGGTAGATATTGCTTTAATAAAATCAAGCTGTGTCATATCTGGCAAATTTGGTATAATGGGGTAATGACCATTCCCGTTAAGAATACTTTCGTCTGGTTGCTTGGGCGATACAAGGCTGTTTTCCATTCTTAGATTTATGATTCCATCTACACCGTTTGATACGTCTGCAATAAATCCGATATTTGTGAATCCAAACCGGATATCTGTACCTTTGTTTACTGAGTCAGACTCTACACCTTCGAACTCAAACGTAATATTGTAAGAGTTTCCTCCATTGCTTATTATATCCGTATATCCTATGTTGAATATTTCATTGTTCTCTCCGTTCTCAATATAATAAGCTATCATGGCTGCATTGCTGGGATAGAAAGAAGTTAAAGTATGTATTGATACTTTGCCTGAAGCATTGAGCTTTATGGAGTTTCCTTTTGTCTTTATTCCACTAATGAATGTGCCTTCGCTTAGCGAGCTTTTATTTACCGTTCCATAATATGATGAATATTCTTTATTTTCGAAGTAAAGTTCAATAGGCCCGGTTCCTTGGTTAAGGTAATATTTTGCATTCAACCACAGTTCATTCTTTTGAGAGAATTCCAACCCGTCATTTCTTGTCAGCAATGGGATAAACAGCTTGTTCAAGACTGCTTGCTGTTCACTTGGAAAAATGAATATCACATCATTATCAAGTGATATATGTTCTAAAATCCATGTTGCTTTAACTGCCGGATGATAGGGTAAGTCTTTATCGGCTGAACGTATATTGTAATTTACTTTTGGGAAAAAGAAATCTCCATGACTATCATATTGGCTTACGTTCTTTCCGCTATTCCATTCGATGTAATAATCAGGAAATGGATCATTCCCTTGGCTTTCATAATGCCAACGTTCTTTTAAATCTTGCAGTTTTTTTTCTTCATTGGCAATACTTGAAAATTGTGTTGCGTTTCCCCATATTAATGCGGTTTCAAACACATCAGACGTGCCTATCAAGTATATTTTTGCCCCTTTGATAATTTCTACTCCGTTTCTTATGTATCTAGCGTCAAGGTAAAATGAAGCAACGGAATATTGGCAGGATGGCAGGTCTGCGTGAAGAAATGCAGACTGATTCCTCACTGTGTTTGGAAGTTTAATAGTGTAGCTTGTGTTACTTACAATTTTGCCTATATCGGTGAATATATTATTCTTGTATTTTAATGTGATATTGGTGCTGTCGTCCATATCTACTAATTTGTTGTTGGCACCGACATATAATAATTCATTTCTCATAAGCTCTGCACGTTAGTTTCAGGTAATATAATGTTCGCTTCAAAGTCTTGCAGTGATACCCGCTGTTTGACGAAATTTCCCACAGACACATTTACGGCCATCCATCTGGCGTTACCGTTATCATCATAGCCCATGAACATATCAACAACAGGAGATGTGGCCATTTGGTAAAGGAAGTCATAAGTTATGCTGTCTATTAATGGAGCGCATACGGGAAGTGTCGTTTCTTCCATTTTCCTTTGCTTTCGTCCGCTACCTCCATGGTATCCGTTCTTGTAACTGTAATCCTGCATATTGTTTCTGATGAACTCTCCGTCATTGGATACCTGCGAAGTCTCGTCTCCTTGCATGAATAGCCAGTAACACCACATTCCATGGCGGTTGATCCATCTCAAGTATATTCCACAGTCTGAATTGTCAACCTTACAAGTGATCTTTGTGGCCATATTGAGCAGCCCTCGGAAGGTGAAATCAAAGGTGTGGTCAAAAACAGATGCTGCCGTATTACTTCCAGGTAGATAAAATTCCACCCTGTCTGAAGCATCTATTCCAGCAAGAATGATATTCCATGCATTTTGTCCTGATAATGCGATAGGGGAGCTTTCGGAACCATCTATAGTTACTTTTACATTCCCTGATGTTGCAGAGTATAAGCCTACAGAGAATGGGTAGTTTTTGAACCATGTCAGCACTCGGCTTCCATTATACTGCTCTCCAACCTTACTGGCTCCCCACAATATGAATACGTTGAACTGGAAGCTGTTTTCAAGTGTTCCTGATTCGTTATACATATCAAGCTCTATGCTAAACAGACGTCCTAACTTACTATCTTCGGCGTGAGTTGACTTGTAATCGACTTCTCTGTATTCGTCAAAATAGCTCTGCGTATAGAATGATAGGTCAAAGAAGCAGGAACCACCGAACGTCGCTCTGTTCTCTCTGTCTGATGTGGCTGTGGTGGTGTCCGTTACCGTTGCAGTAACAGATTGATAGTTTCCGCCAAGGATATTTATTATCACAGGATTAAAGCAGAATCCTATTTGGTCAGGATATTCAATTGTTGTATTATCTATCGTATGTGTTCTCATTGTCGAAATTCAGATTTATATGTTCAACTTCTGTTTCATATATAGCCGATACCCTGCTGGCTATATTGTCCACGGTATTTTCTAGATCACGGGAATAGATTTCTTCATGTTTTCTGTTTCGGTATAGTTCCGTTCCTTCCTTGGCTATCTTTCTAGCGACAAGGTAGGCGAAGGAATCGGGCTTCTTTACTTGTATACCCTTATCTTCCACCCATTGGCGGATAATCTTGTAAAATCCTTTCGGAACTTTCCCTGGCCCACGTCCGGTTTCTAGTACCGCGAATGCCTGCCTGCCCCACAAAACGCCTCCGTCCTCCGACATTTCTACTTTCAGACTGCCCTTTGTCCTTCCACTGGCTACTTGTCCGGCTGCTTCATGGTTGGCTATAATTCGCTTGCGTAACGCTTCCAGCTCTTCACCTATTATCCTTAGGGGTCCGGCTTTAGTTTCTGCTGCCATATACAATCTCTTTCACGCTCTTGTTGCAAATAACAGTACCCATTATCTCTTCTAACTTAAGTTGGATAACTATTCCGGTTACATTAACATCCAGCTTGTCATAGAAAACAGAATAAGGGATATCTCCTGATATTTCTTTGAACATCCCACTCCTGTTCAATAGCAATATGAATTCTTTGGCTTTATTCTTGCATCCTTCTATCACTGCATCATTTTCTGTGCCATCAAAATCGAACTTGGTTTTATCCATGAATGCCATCATACAGTTAGGGCAGTCTCTTAACTGCTGTCTGCCTAGATTAAAAGTTCCGCTTACAGGAAGGAGATTAAGCACTGCCGGCAATTTAATCTTGTCCAGTCTTATATTGGCTGTTTGCCAGTTGTCAAAAAGGTAACTTACACCCTCCATAGAGTCTACTATCTTTTTAATTTTTTGCTCTACCGTCATTTCTTCTTACTTAATATGTTTCTTAATCTACGTTCGAATCTTACTCTTTTGGCGTCCATGTCAAGACATTTATATACTCTGACCCATGGCACGCTGTCTACTTCTGCATGATCAGTGATACCCATGCGCTGTGCATAGTAATCAATCATGCCGAAAGGTCCAAAATTTAGCAATTCGGATCCTGCTTGCTTCTCTTCGGGTGTGGGTGGTACATTCGTCGACGCGAATAGTTTATTTATTCGTTCAACTTCTTTGGCCACCCATTGTACGAATCCCAGTACATCGGTAGCTGGAAGTTGGGATATATAACGTTTACTCAGCCCCATCAGTACAGTACAGGGAACGAACAAGATATCGTGTTCTGTTTCGATGGATTGCAGTTGCATCAGTTCTCCCATATTTATGTCGTTTAGGGTATCTGGTGTCTTATACTGCCCTAGTTGATAAGGTTTTTTCAGTTCATCCAACTTGGTTCTAATGACCTCGGGTTCGGTGGCAATGCTGCTTATTGTCAAAAATTCTTTTACTGTCATATCTTTCCTATTTTTGCTTTTGGTCGTTTTGGTGTTGGTTTGATGCGGAATATCATTGCCATTATCAGCATATCAAGGTAATCTGTGGAATGACCTAATATTTCTTTCATTTTTTCTTTGCTGATTATTCCTTTCTTCCGTGTGTCTGCATCAATATGTGCTTGTTTGAGAACTGACAATTCTTCAATGATCCGTTCCCGCTGTGCTTCCGTGCATACGATACGAAGCAATCGATTGTTAATCATCTCAGCCAGTTTGAAGGCACACTCTGATTTCAAATTGTCAAATTCAGGATTAATAGGTCGTGCTCCTCCATGAAACTCCTTGATACCGTTCAGATAGCTTTCAAGATAGTTCCCCAATCCGTCAGAGTCCGCAATCATCTTACTACGAGGAATTGAGCATTCTATCATCATCCGCTTCAGGTCTGTTTCAATGGATTTTCCAGTACTGTATTCCTGATCCAGTTTGATAAAACACACATTCCCTTTCCAATGACCGGCGATAAATCTGTCTCGTCCCTTCATTGCAAGGTCTGCAGAACCGGTAGATTCACCTGCAGGAGCAATGAACTCATTCGTGAACAAGTCACAGATAGCGTCGTAGTTACACAGGGCAGTCGGGTCATTATCATACTCCCAATTGCCGAAATATAGGCGTTCCTTTGTTACCCGGTCTTTTGTGTTTCGAAGACTTTCGATGTAGTCTTCTGTTGCCCAAGGATTATCCTGCACCAAAGCTTGGATAAATGCATAAGGAGCTTGTAATTTGTCTTCTTTCCAGGGCTTGTAGAATTCACGGTATAGCCAGTTTTTCTTCGGGTTACAGGTGATAAGTATCTTTCCGGGTACATGGTATACATCGTTCATGTGGCGGCCGATACGGGTTTTCAAGACTTCGAAGGCAAGGTAGTGCACTTCACCAGCTTCCTCTATCCATCCTCCTGTATATTCCTTAGACCCCAATCGTTCATACATCGGATCTTTCACCGGATAATACGTCAAGTCAATATAAACGATTTCACTTCCGTTGTCGAAGGCTATCCCTTCATTTGTTGTCTTGTATGCCGTGAAGCTGTGAGAAGATGCTACCTTATTGAAGGTCACGGTAACGGACTCACGGCTATCCTTCAAATTATTTCGGCCAACAAACCAGCGAGTACCGGGAAGATAGTAGGCACATTGCATCAGCCATTCACAGCCTAGCCATGATTTACCACCACCTCCGGCACCACCATACAATAAAAATTTCGTTTTGCTGTCACGAAGAAAATTGTATGCCAATCGCTGTTTTAAGTTAACCTTTTGCTCCATATCACTTCAATTTGTCAGCTTCGGGAGTATAGGGAAGAAAGTCAAATCCGTTGAAGGGTTTGCCTTGTGTTGTATGATCCACTTCCTGTTTGTCGGACAACCCTAGCTTTCGGGCTATAATGTTTGCATTGAAAGCGCCAACACAGGCTCCTTCAAATTGTTGAGTCTCGATGGTTTCTTCCACCCGCGCGATGACGTGCAAAAAATCTTCATCATTTTTTTTCATGCATTCACTTCTGAAGCTACTCCACCAACGTGATGAAGTACCTAGATAGATACATAATCCGGTGAGAGAGTAGGGGCGCTGTGTAGGTGAAACTTCTTGTTGTGTTTGCTGTTCATTAACAGTTTCTGTTCTTTTACCTTTTTTGCGTCTAACAGGCATGGTACGTTGTATAGCCTTTCTTGTTGTCCATGGGTTTTCATCACACCATTGGAAATATTCGCACGCCGCCTCCCATAACGCTTCAGGCGTGGCGAAGAGTTTATCCCTGCCATGCTTGCTGCGTAACATCCAAAACTGATTTCCTTTAGGTGCTGCCATTGTTTATAGTGTTTTAAAGATTGGTATAATTTCTTTGTCCAGATCCCATTTGCGATTATTGGGAAGAGGAAGTGTGAATTCATATTGCAACGCTTTCAGATAATCACTCTTACTTGCGCTCCTTCCGTTGGTTGATGCTACTTGAAATGACGAACCTCTTAACTCTTTTTCTGGGCTTATCTTCATTCCTTTATCGAATATGTTAAAATCCTTTCCGATGTAAGCTGTGTTTAATCTGACGATGTCAGCTGTGGAATGATAATGCTGGAAGTACCATTCACCAAAACGGAAGTTGGCTGTGAAGTTCTTTGCGTCAAGAAATACGGCTTTAGAACGATGGTCGTGTGTTTCCTTGCGTTCAGATGATTTCTGGGCGAACAGCAGCGGAATGCCAGACCAGAATATCATTCCTCCGGGCTTGCATAATGCTGATAACGAAAGTAAGACATTCTTTTCATCCTCTTCTGAGTTCACAGAGTTCAACACGCTATCGCACACAACCACATCGTACAGCCCGTAGTCCGACAAGGTCTTGCATATGGAAGCACAGTCTTGCCTGATTTCCTTTTCATCAATGATGTCCGCTCCATCTTTGCGGTGGAAGAATTCAATGGCGTCAATGAGATAGCCTTTTTTCTTCAGTATGGTTGCGTAATCCTTTTGTCCGGCACCGAAATCGAGTATGCGCATATCCTTGGTGATGTATGGTATAACCTGCGTTTCATACAACGTTGAATGGCTACGCTTGCTTGGAACCCCGTTCTTTTGCCGTAGCCGTGCCTTTTGGGCAAAAGACTGTATATAGGTCTTTCGTTCCAGATGGGAATACTCGAACACTCCATATTCCTTAGAGAAGTATTTGAGCGCGATTTCTTCTTTCCCTTCTGGAAGGACATATACAAGTAGGTCCATACCTAATAGTTTTACCGTTTTGGCATATACTGTTGAGATGATCACTTTCCCGGTATGGTCACATACGGCATTTGCAAACTGGCCGTAACGGAGAATCATTTTCGTAAGGTCAACAACACGTGAGTTGTTTCCTCCTTTGGAAAGAATGGAGATATCTTTGTTGGATACAGTATAAAATCCTTCTGTTCCTTTAGGAAGACTTACATTGATTTCTGGTTGGATTTCCGACAACTCACATTCCGCATAGTTGTGAAGTTGGTTGAACCTTACTTCATCGGTGGAGTTTACACCATCAAGAATAAAGGCTGGAACATGGGTATACCCAAGCAGCTTCATTGTCTTTGTACGTTGGTGTCCTGCCATGATACGTTTATCCGATTGACGTATGATGATCGGTTTGATAATGCCTAATTCCTTGATGGATTTTTTTAAATCTTCTTGTGCTTCATTAGTGAGCAGGCGTGGGTTATATTCTGCCGGGTTCAATATTGATATGTCTATGTATTCCATCATAAGCTAAGTAGATTATTAACAAAACCAACCATTACACCGTTCTCATCCAAATATTCAGAAGCCCGTGCTTTCAGTGCTTCCAGTTCGCTTTCACTGACTGGAATCTTATACCCCTCAAATACTAAATATTTGATATGAGCTCCGGCTTCATAGTTTGCGTTCTTGAGTACATTATGACTGTCTTCTATATCTTCTGAAAAATCTGTCGGATCAGGAAAGCTGATGCCTTCCATACCCCAATTAAGCAACTCGTTACAATCCCAGTCAAACAACTTGGTTATGTCCCATTGTCCGTTGTTAACGTTATCACGTATGATTAGCTCACGTTCCCTTTCCTCGGTCAGGTTGGGAATAAGAACGGTCGGTACTTGTTGCATACCTAGCGATATACAGGCATCATACCTTTGGTTTCCGGCTATAATGATCAATTCGCCAGTACGGTCTGACAGGATGATCGGTCGGGCTTCGAAATAATCCGGATTGTTTCGGATTGACTCTTTAAGTTTGTCTAGCTGTTCATCCGAAATAGTTCTTGGATTGTTTTCCAGTTTCTTCAGTTCCTCTAGTTTTCTGTAAATAATTTCCATAATTGCTTTTTTTGCGTTACAGAAACGAAGGTACTTAATAAGGGAGCTAAGGGGAAAAATGAGGAAAACAAAGTACTGACACGGCTTGTCAATACTTTGTTATGTGTGTTATAATTCCTTTGTTGATATCAATGCCGAATTGCTGGTAAGATAAAGAATTACAGGAAAGTATTTCACTGGTAACCTGTAAAGTCTTGCATTCTTCTTTGATGAACGTTAATATGAAAAGTGGGAAAGATAGATAATGCTTTTTGCAGATTTTTGGAACGGAGTAGAAACGTGACTTTACTTGTTTTCGTTTTCATTACCATTGTAGCTATCCTCTGATAATCACATATCTTCCGGCGGCTATTTCACTTCTATACTCGACAGAATAGCCCTTGTCTATAAATGCTCTTATGACATTATCGTGCGCCAACTCCGAAATTTGGTGTCTGTCTTTAGCGTCACTTCCAGTATTTTTTGCCCAACAATGAGGCCAGTTATTTCCCCATCCTACGCCATAATGAAAGTAAACACATTCGCCTTTCTTTTTGATTTCCGAGAGGATGAAAGATGCAAGTTCGTCTTCCTCGGATTTTCTTCTATTTGATTTTGGTATTTCTATTGTCAACATACTAATTTTTTTTTGAATTATTTCTTTATTACAACCGCCATAGTGCTAACAGTAGTTCCACTCTCTTTAAACTCGCCAGCTCCAATTTCAAAAACTTCTCCATGTACTTCTTTCAGCCAGTTGCGGAAATCAATACATTTCTTTTCCGAAGCAAATTTCCAGTGTTGGCTGGTTATTGCCGCAAGGGTTCCACCCTCTTCCAATCGATCATACATAAGCCTGACATGCTCTATATCCTGATTACCGGAAAACGGAGGATTTGCAATAATCTTAGTGTAATGCCCTACACTGTCTTTCGTAAAGTCTTCATCAAGGAGTATCACATTTTCCAACGAATGCAAAAACTCTCTGTTTTCCGGCATCAGTTCATAGCATTCCACTGTTACGGAAGGACAAGCCCTATGAATGGCTTTAATGAGAGCACCGCGGCCGGCACTCGGCTCCAATACCGTATCATTTTCATGTATTCCTCCGGCAAGCATAACCAGCCAGTCGGCAACATCGGACGGAGTTTCAAAAAACTGGTAATCCTGCTGTAGGTTGCACCGTTTACCCTCTTTCAGCATGGAAAACACACGCTCCGGATTAAACGGGAATGTGAAACCCTGTATCTTCCCACCTTGCCATGAGCCGCCAGCTTCTTCTATCCACTTCTTTGCTTCGGCATAAGATTTTTTATTGAATTGAACTTGAGGAAGTTTGAGGATATTGTTCTCAAGAGTACAATGTTTCAGTATTTCTTCTACATTCCATTTTTTACCTTCGTCAGCCTGTTTCTTCTTTTCCCCAACCGGGGCGTCAGGTGCTAACAGTGAGGAAATTTTTTGAACAACCGTATTGCTCGCATTCACGAAGGTATTGACACAGGATAGCGCTTCGATCAAGAAATCGGTGTCAACATGCCCGGTATCGTCATAGATGTCTATCCCTTCGGTCATGGATGACAGTTCATTGAGCTGCGCAACACTACCATGTAACGTTTCGATTAAAATCTTTTTTTTGTTCGTCATAACTTTTCTGCAAATAAATTCTTGTTGTGTCTACACTCCCATGACCTAAAAGGTCAGCCAGTTGAATAACATCTTTGTTTTTTTTCAGGAACATTTTAGCGAAAAAATGACGAAAGGCGTGGGCGTGCATCTTCCTTGAATCAATACCGCAATGTTTTCCCCATGCTTTCAAGTGCTGGGAAAAGCCCCGCTGTGTGATCGGACCGAATCTCCCTACTGCGAAAATCCCGGTCTTACCATGTTCCTTAGCATAAGCCTTCGCTTCTTGCTGCAATTGCTTTTGAAAGAAAAAACGTCTGTACTTGTTACCTTTACCTTTCAATGTAACCTCACCACTAATTATATCCTCCCATGTAAATCGTTGAAATTCCGACAGACGGGCGCCCGTTGTACCCAAAACCTTAATAAAGAAATAGTAATCCTTATTGTTTTTTGCCTTGAGATATTCCAACAGCCGGTTATATTCCTCCTCGGTCGGCACATTGTTCACATCAAGTTTGCGCTTTATTTTGGGGCGCTTCAGTTCTATAGGCTTCTTCAGCCATTTAGAGAATCTTTCGATTGCTGTAATCCGCAAACGGATGGTAGCGGGAGATAATTTTTCTTCTTCAAGACTTTTTATAAACCTCCTGCAATTATCCATGTTTACCTCATTGGCGTATTCGAAATACTTCTTCATGGATGTGTAATATATATCAACTGTATGAGAAGAGTAATCATTGTTATCAGTCAACCATATTATGAAATCATGGAGTAGTTTCTTATTTTTCTCTGAAATGACGTCAAGCTTTTCCAAAGGTTTCACCGCCTTTTCCCTTTTTCCATATCCGATGTTGAGATAGGATAATAGATCGCATATCGCTGAACACATTAGCGAATGACGCACCATGACATCTGCATTTTCACGCTTGTAATTCAAATAACCACGGCGGTTCACTTCTTTGGTCATCTCTAAAAAATCCGTGACATGCTTGATATATTTCCCGACAGTATCATAAGTCCTTCCTGTCGTGTATATGTAAGAAATATAATCAGTTAATATCTTCTGCCTGTCATTATTCATAATCTTGTTTAATTAAATTATACCAATCATTGCTATCTTCAAAAAAACATCTGTATCCATTAGCCGTATGTTTGCCTCTCACTTTCCGACATATAGCACTGATCAGAGAAGGAGCCACGCCAATCATCTTACCAGCCATTTGTATCGAAGGGAATACTCCACATAATTTCTCATCCTTTATCAAAACAACGCTCTTTTTATTCATACCTGCTCCGGTCTTATGCCAAGCCCCACGTCCTTTAGACAGATTTTTTATACTTCTGGCTTTGGACCGTTTTGAATGATAAACCATTTTACGACCCTTGTTGTGAGAAACACAACCTTTTAAAAATCGTCCGGTAATAAAGTCTCTCTCAAATCGCTCAGGCGGTATATATAATTCACTCATATCTGTTCGGTTTTGAGTTATTTGAATAAGTTTTTCATGGACTTGTTTATCGCATCCAGTTTATCATCCATTGATGGATGAACATATAGATTCATAGTCGTAGATACATCTGAATGTCCTAAGATACGACTCGTTGTCTTCATATCGGCTTTAGATGCAATCATGCGTGTGGCGAATGAATGCCTTAGACCGTGGAACTTAATACACCTGTCCAATCCAACTTCATTCAAAACGAGATGCCTGTAATAGTTTCGGTAAACCCTTGGCTCACAAAACTTCTCATCTCCTGTTATAACGTAAAAACTATCATTATAGCAAGCCTTGAATTTTTTCAAGATGCCAAGTAAATCACGCCCTATGGGTATGTCACGGCGGCTTTCTATGGTTTTAGGAGTCGATTCTATTACTTTACTCTTCTTTGTGTCAATATCCAAGATTCGTTCAATCGTATGAGCCACATGAATGCATTTGTTATTAACGTCTATATCTCCCCAACGAAGACCGCAAATTTCACCAATTCGCATACCTGTGCATAACCCGATTAGAATTCCTAAACGTTTAGGTTTAGGATTGCTCATTATAAATGAAATGATTTTTCTTTGTTCAACCTCTGTATATACTTCAAGATCTTTAGAACCTTCCATATTAGCGGTAGGGAATTGAACACGGTACTTTACATACTTTACCTCGAATCGTTCCATAGCATAATACAGAAGCATTTTGAAAGATATGAATATATCTTTAGCTGTTTTCACGGATAATCCTTCTTCAATTAAGGAAAGCATGAATCTCTGCATTTCGTCATTAGTGACATATTCCGGTTCTTTATCTCCATATATAGGAAGTATTCTTTTAGTGAACTGAAAGACATAAGCGGAGCATGTGCTTTCCTTTACCAACTTGCGTTTCACAGGAAGCCACCTATCATATATCTCTTGAATCGTCATAATGTATTTCTTTTTTTATTGTTAACTTATTTTCCGCATCTTTTATTATGTCGCTAAAACCTAAAGTATCATCTTTTTGGTTTAGAAGAATATACTTCATTTTTATGGATTTTTCCAAAACGTCACCATGGTAAACATATCCCATAATCCCGCGAATTGATAAATTAAGGAGCAAAATAGGTATTGATCGTGCAGACAACTCCCAACATGTCACCATATTCTGCGATGGAAAGTGCTCCCAAGGAATCTTGTTGTGGCACCGCTGCCACCAATCAGCGATTATCATAGAACCATTTCCGGCTGTAGGCTCATGTATCGAACCAGCCTGGCTGGTTAATTTAGAACAAAGGATTCCAAGGGAGTTTGGTGTGAAATCCTGTTTCTTCTGCTTCCGCTCTGACAATTCATTCTCATACAAAGCCTGAAACCAATCATAAGACATATCGTAATCATTCATACGGATCAATTCGTTATAGATTTTATTGCGTAATTCTACAGAACCGTCAAGAATACGCATTACTGCATCAGGAAGATCTCTTAAATCTTCTATATGAAATATTTTAAATGCTTCTTCTTTTGTCATATTAATAATCAATTTCTGTTAACCATGCATTATCGTTCTCAAAATACACTCTATAGCCTCTCACCGTTTTATGACCTTTCTTTTTTAAACAAACATCACTTATGTGAGATGGAGTAATACATAATTTTGCACCAGCCTCATTGACAGAAGCATATACACCTATCAACTTCCTGTCTTTAATAACGACAACAGATTTCTTATTCATACCTGCACCAGTTTTATGATGCGCTCCACGACCTTTAGACAGATTTTTTATACTTCTGGCCTTGGAACGTTTTGAATGATAAACCATTTTACGACCCTTGTTGTGAGAAACACAACCTTTTAAAAATCGTCCGGTAATAAAGTCTCTCTCAAATCGCTCAGGCGGTATATATAATTCACTCATATCTAATCAGTTTTAAATATTAATCTTTTTCGATGAAAGTGTTAGTCGTGTTTATCACACCAGCAGAATCAACGCTCTTACCATCCCGGATAAACACTTTTTCTCGCATTAACTCTTCATAGTCATATAGTGACATTCCGATTACACACACACGACCATCAACATACAATTTACATTTCATTAATTCAGTTTCTTCTATCGGACCGATAACATCTATTTGAATTGTTCTTTTATTCATAATTTTCCTGATTTGAATTAATAATTTGGAATTAGTTGATAGGAGATGCGGTTTCGGTAAGGTTGTCTAAATCTCTCAAGAAAACTACTACATCTTGGATAACGGGTACTCCATTCAAAGCCGAAGTGGTCAGATTGATACTATAAATATCAATACTTGGATATTTATCGGTAAGTAGCTTATTTAGTAGCGCAATAGATTTGTCATTGTAGATAACCATCCTATCTTCTATCTCAAAACCTAACCGAGACAAGTATTCTTCTTTCTTTTCTTCTCCTGCCTTTGAAACACGGGAAGCGAAAACCATTCCACTCAATGAGATTTTTGCAACGTATTCTCCAAAATAAAAGTCACTAACATGCCCAAATCCATATTCAGTCCACCAATTTCTAAATGATGATACCATAATTTTCAAACGTTCTCTAACATCTTCGTTTGAAACCTTCTCCCCAAGCTGATGACGTAATTTTCGATTTTCATCATTCAATGAGCGGATTTGTTCAGTTAATTTCTTTTGTTTCTCTGCAAGTACACCTTCATATCCCATTCGGGTAAGAAACCTATTCACATTGTGGTCTGTCAGAGAAAGGATGTTTTCTTTCATTCCTTCGGTGAGCTGCCCTTTTTCGAGCATCGTTATAGCCAATCCTAAATTTTGCTGAATTTCTTTATATTGCTTTTTCAATTCAGTTATCAGTTCTCCGTTAGAATCTTCTACAATAGCTGGCTTATCTTGCCTGTTAAAATCAAGCTGTCTTTCTTTCATTTCTAATTCGTTTTGAGCCATTTTCCTGATGTCAGGTAAATGGTAATTATTATCAATTAAATTCTTATTGTAATATCAGCAAGCTGTTAATCAACTTCCACTAACTCACCGTTTTCCAGTCTATACCATGTATCAGCCTTGACAACCTCACCATCAACTGCTACAGCCTTCCAATCAACAATATCATACGTATCATCCCTTTCCTCAGCTATGACCAAAATTGCACCTATTCCGCCTTTTACCTGAACATTTTTCCCTCTTGCTACTGACAAACCATTAGATCCTGTTGAAGCCTTCCCTCTTGCCGTGGCAGCACCACTATCACCAGCCGTGGCAGCACCTCTATCACCAGCCGTGGCAGCACCACTATCACCAGCCGTGGCAGCACCTCTATTACCAGCCGTGGCAGGTTTCCCCGGTTTCGCATTACACTCGTTAGTACACCGTTCCTTGACATAAGATACAGCTGCTTTCACAAGCCCCCTTATATCAAGCTCAGCACCTATTCTAATTTTTGAAGAGCAAACCTTGTCGCTTTCTGAATCGTCTATTTTACCGCTCTGTTCAACCTCACAAAACCTTGACCCGGCTGGCGCATAGTAACCAAAAACATCCAGAGGATAAGGACACGCATGAAAACCTTTCTCGCATGCCTTTATGTCGCCTGTTTCTTCATACTCCTTACCTACCTTATACTTAAATCCTCTACAAGATAAATCCTTATCAAATGCTTTATAAGCCTTTATTTTCTGTTCCATGATATTGTTTATTTTTCGTTATTTTGATATTGCGATAATTTTTTGTTCAAAGATCGGGCATTCTCTTCTGCCCAACAGGTGTATTCCATGAAGCCTGTAGCATGGCTTTTCGGGAATCGAATCGTATTTACGGTTATGGCACAACGGCGGCAGATGCGATGTATATTGTATTTACCTTTTACACCGTAACATACCACAGGATAACCGTCAGCAGTTTTCATGTTCCGCCTTTTTCCTTCGTTTCAGCTTTCTGATGAAAGCCTTGACCTTGTTCCTAACCATCTCTGTTATTTTGTCCGCATCCTCGGCAAAGGCACACTGGTAAACCATATCCGTGCTTTTTGACATGAAGTCCACCTGAGCTTTGGCGGCTTTCCCGCATTCGGAAACCTTGTCAAACATCTCTATACGGTAATCAGGATGATATTTTTTTAAAATCTCGTTACAGTCCATCGTAAAGGTCTCAACCATATCGCACAGCATGATGATACTGTTGGTAAGGACGTTTATCTCTTCCCTGTCCTCTTCCGACATTTCACGCATGAAATTATCCATGGATTCCGACATCCCCTCATATTCGGAAAGGTATTGGTTTATGGCACGTGTTTCTATACCGTCCATAATCTGTTTGAGTTTCATTGCCTCCATATAGCGGTGTGACCTGAGAAAGGAAGCGTGCCTTTCCCTCAGCTTCAGCATCTGCCTGTCCTCATTGATCATCTTTTTCATCCGTTCCACCACATCCGCGGGGAGGTCGTTTACGGTTAGCTTATTTCTCATGGATTGCCCCCTTTCTTGTTGTTTGTATTCTTGTTTCCGTCCTCTTTTTTCGCTCTGTCAATCCATCTTTGGAATTTGGCAGCTACAAGAGGACAGTGTATGCGCAGGTTTCTGTCGCGTTCCGCTTCCCATTCACGTATCTTTGTCTGCATCTCGATATTCATAATTTTCTCCTATTTCGTTATAATTCTTTTTTTTGAAAACTATTGCATATTTGCCCATATCTGTCACAGGCACACACTCTATGTCCTTTAGCCTTACAATACGCAGAATTGTCCCCGAAGTTCGAAGCATTCTTGCAATTCCGGCATTTGACATATACAATTCCCGGTTTTACTTTCTTTGGCATACTCATGGTGACATCAGCATTTTTCTGGCTTCCTCATCTCCGGATTCAGCCCGGCGTTTCAACTCTTGATATTCAGCATAAGAGATTCTGTTATTTCCACGCTCTTCTATTTCTTTTTCACGTTGGATTCTGTATTGTTCACGCTCATGCCGATCAATGTCAATCCTACGTTCCTTAACATACTCCAGAAGAGAGCATGAAATCTTCATCGGACCAATAGAACCATAAAATTGCCCATATTTCCCTAATTTGAATCTGGATATGAAGTTGCATATTTCAGCCAAATTCATCCAATAGTATTCACCTAGGACAAGAATACAAAGTTCATCCAGTTGTGTGTCGGTTATACCCTTTCCCTGCTCGGCGTAATCGTTAATGCTGTCAAACTGTACTTTCAGCCACCTAAGTGCGTTGTCTTCACCATACACAGAACGGATGTTTGCAAGCGAAGGTATGTTATCATTCAAGGCAATATCCGCAAGTGTAAGATTTGATTTTGCCAGCTTGCCTTGCAAATCAGGATTGTAATCAACCGCCATCCGGGATGGTGTTGGGTATTTCTCCAGTAGAGCCAACTGCTTTTCGTTTAGCTTCTTGTTCTGCAAGGAATTTTGCATCCGCTTCTGCGAACTCAGCCATGAGTCTAGATTTTCTCCGCTCAGAATCAATTCGCTTCTGCTCGTAGATGTCTGTATTTTGTCTTGCTCCATAATTTTTTAATTCAAATAATCCCGCATAATTACTTGCAATCGACTGCTCAACCACAAGCCTTGCTTTATTGCAATCATTTCCACTCAATGTTAGCAATCGGTTGTAGCACATTTTTAGGGATTTTTCCGATTTATAGTTTTCTTTTCTTTCTCTCTTGTATTCAAGCCATTCCTTGAATATGCCCTTAAAATCTTCCGAAACAAAAGACAAATCAACTTCCTTGTTTTGGGGAATTGTTTTCTTATCTCCGTTAGGAGATTCTTTATCTATATCATTTTCATTATCATTATCATTATCATTATCATTAAGCTTGTTTTGGGTTGTTTGGGTTGTTTGGGTTGAGTTTAACCCACTGGGTTGTTTGGGTTGTTTTGGTTTGGCATTGCAATTCCCTATAGGAGCACCACCTTTACGCCCGTTGTTTCGGTTTCTCTCGACAATGCCATGATATTTAGTTTCGTCTATCTCAAATTGATTGATGAAAAAACCCAATGCCATATCAATGTCCTCCTCTACCGTAACCTCCTCGCCAAGTTGATACTTGAAAATTGCACGAAATAATCGCCCAAGCTGTTTGTCTGATAATCTTGATATAGGTTTGTAGAAAGATTTATATATGATAAAACTATCCTTTGTCATTGCTTAATCTTTTAGGTGTTCTGTTAAGGTTTCCAATTGCCCAATGATATATGGTTTGACATCATCGCTGCAATTGACAACGAAGTCAATAATCTGTTCTGACAACTTATGCCATTCGTTTAATTCGTTTTGTTCCATAAACAGTTTAGTATTATAATTCAACTTCCTCAATTATAAATTCTATCCTTGGATTAAGCTTATCAATCAGCTTTCGTGCATTAATCTCCATACATTGCCGATCGTTCTTTATCGCCTTGCATCCTTGTAGACAGTCAAGTAAAATTTTGAAAGCATTATCAAGATCAGGACGCAAATTTTCGTGATACACATCCACTGTTAGTTTAAAGAAACCTTTTATATTCTTGCCCCTTAATCCACATTGTGCGTAGAAAGTTTGTTCATACTTTTTAAGTACATTCTGTTTTGCTAAAGAACCGTGCCCGTATAATGCTACTATCTTGTAACAATTCGACTTTGAAGGGATTTTTCCCCTTATAATTTGTTTATCGTATATCATAATCCAAAATATCTATTTGCCGCCAGCTCATCGTGTTGACGGATTGTTCCTACTATTTCCTTTTGCTGTTTACGGGAATAACGGTCATTGTCATACCTGCTATGGCATTCAGGACAGCCAATTCGCAAGTTCCATTCTTCCGTAATGTATTCAGGATAAAGTGATCTAGGTAACAGGTGCATCAACTGTGGTGTGGATGTATATTTGTGGCAAATACAGCAATACTGCGGTAGATCCCTTTTTATCCTTGCAAGTTTACGGTTTATTGTACTTTGTTTTTTTGCTTATATGTTTCATTCCAATTAAAAGCCCTGAAGCGTATTCTCCAGGGCACAACCATTATTTATTAATCCATGCCATTTAGTGTGGCTCACATTTATGAGGGATAAGCAGGAGTCGAACCTACACAAGTATCGTCTGATTTCTCGCTTTCGTCCGTAGATTGGCTATCCTGCGATCTTTAAACTACTCAACAAATATATTACTCTCAGCTACGGTCTTGATGACTTCCATTTCTATGTACACTTGAAATTTCCATTCATTAGTCTTAGCACCCTATGACCATTTTATCCCATATTTGCCCACCCTATCTTCACAGACCGAGCAGGCATGTAAACAAATACACTTAATCAAAATTAAAATTATCCTCACCGTTAGGTTCTTCGTCCGGCATATCATTACCGAAATCCATCGGTATGAACCAATCTGAAATAAACTCTTCCATAACTAAATCAAATCAATTATTTTGGTTTTAACAATTGCATCCAATCTCATATCAGACAAACCTTGTGAAAGGTGTTGTTCCATCAAAGTGTTTGCCTCCTTTAAATCCTTTGCACAAACCAAATTATAGTATTTCAATTCTTTCTCATTGCCGTTCTCATCAATCTGAGTATCTACAATGGTAGCCTTGAAGAATGGCTTGTCTTCTGTCTTTTCGTTGATTATCTCAATGATGTTTGAACGTGAAATGGAGAAGACATCAGATTCCATATTATCGGATGCGTACTGTTCAAGCCCTTTGGCTTCCGCTTCTGCAAAAAGTGAGCAGTCTGTAATGAAGTGTTCTTTTACTTCTTTTTCAAGACCGTCCTTGTTAGGTTTCATCACCTTTAACTTTACCTCGTAATACATATCATTCCTCCTTTGTCTTGTTACGTTCCTTAATCATTGCATCAGCTATCTGATAAGCTGCTTTAGCCTGTTTTTCAGAGTTGTAGTTTGTAATACTAACTTCTTTGGATGGGAAAAACAATGTTACAACTCTGTTCCATAAAGTTCTCCTGCGTTTTGCTGTCATCATCATGCACTTCATTGCTTCAAGCGCAATATGATCGCGCGAAATATTCGATTCCATAATTTTATTGCTTTAATTGATTAATAATTTGTCTTTTGATTTTCTTGTACAGCTTCCCGACAAAACGTCCATGCTTCTCTGTCCCGTCATCGGGCAACTCGTTTTTATAAATATGAAGAAGTAATTGGATGAGAAGCACTTCTTGTTTTGTCAAAGTAAGTTTCATGATAATAACCTAAAGGAGCGATTCTATATCGCAAAGTTCAGCATATATCAACATCAGCCATACTATTATTTGTAACAGGATAGCCATATAATTATCACTGTCATTCTTATAAAACAATATCAAGAAAGATATTGCCATAATGATAAAGGCACTAATTCGTATAATCATTGTTCCAGATATGAAATTTGTTTTGTTCGACCTCTATCTCCATCAACTGAATCAAACGTTCTTCGTCTGGAGATGGGATATATATGCCACATTGGGCACTCGAAAAATTCCGAAACCGCTCAATAGTTAGGCTCATCTCCGCGCTGTCAAGATCAGAAGAACTTCGTAGATACTTTATCCGACCCAAAAACTTGTCTTCTCTCTCACGGACGAAAGTGTCTTTGTTGCAGAGAATCTTGTAATAGTTCCGCTTTACATATTCCATCGTTTCACCGATTTGGCAACCGAAATAAGCAAGGCAGACATGAAGGTATTTGTTCTGATTTAAAGATCTTTGCGGTTTCTTTTCCGTCAATTCAAACACCTTCTGTTCCTTTATCAACTTCTCCAGCTTCGCTCTTGCCTGCTGGACGTGGAGAGGATTAGAGCCATCGTACTTCATCAGAAGGGCAAATCTAGATCATTATCCGACACGCTAGGAGCATTATTTATATCCTCTGGGGTGGGTGATGTATTCTGAGGTATAAACTCTTTGAGGTCCCCGCAGATATAGTTCCTTCCTTCTACCCGTTCCTCCTTTTTAGGGGAACAAGTGATGAAATGCGTATGCCCAAACTGGGATTTCTCTTTGCGTTCGATAACAGCCACATTCACATAGATTCTTTCAACTCCATCTTTACACTTAATTTTCTTCATCTGCTCACGAGGTATATCAGAGAGACAGATAGAACCACTTAAAATTGCCATAATTATATTGTTTTTAATGTTACACTCCCAACTACTGGAATCTCTCTTAAATATTTCTTATACAAATCAGGATAATCTTTCTCAAACGCCTTCTTGTCGAAATCCTTTCTGATAGTATCCTTTTTGCGAGTAAATGATATGATATCACCTTTCCAACTATATTCACCGGCTTCTACCATAGCCATCATAACGCCATCAGTTATTTCTTTCTTTTTATCAGACCAGTATTTTGCCTGTGACACAATTTCCTGTATTGCCCTCTCCATCTTTCGGTACTCGTCAGGAAGAGTAACAGGGGATATGGAATAGGGATTCACAAACTGTCTGCCTTCCGAATCACATTTCAACAGATTTATTACAATTTCTGATGGTATTCTCTCGACTTCCACTATCTCATGGTTTTTACCTCTCAACCATATACCTATAAGCCTTACCGCATTGCATCCCGGATTCTGCAACTCAAAAAGGTATGCATATATACTCAACTGCCATCTTACAGATTCCTTGTCAAGCACGTAAGTGGTCTTTATATCACCTAAAGTAAAATCCGTATCATTTTCGCGATAAACCTTATCGATACAGCTTGCATAGTGCTCATTGTCAGATACAAGATATTCGGAACATTCGTACCTCAATCCCCAATCATCTTTCAGTTCCTTATATCCTTGTGCTTCATCGCTGTCATGAGTTATCCCAATATCATCGACAAGTTCGCATATACTGTGGATCATAGTACCTCTTTCAGCCGCTTTCCTTAACACGTCTTCGGGAACATCACGGTATTTATCGGGGAAAAGCTGTCTGCCTATCACGGAAGTAATACCGCTTAGTTCCTTATCCCCTAGCATATAAGTATGTTCATCGGGATTGAAAACGACTTGTGATTTGATTAGTTTCATTTCAGTTCTCCTTTCCTTCTTGTCACCGCTTCAACAAAACGTTTGTCACTCTGTAATTCCTTATAATTTCCCCATACTACCTGTAATGTCTCGATTGACAGGCTTGATCTTACTTCCTGCAATGCCATCGCAAGGAAATCCGTTTCCTCAGGTGTTGTACTATCAGGGTCCTTTTGCTCTTCTGTAGGAATCAGGAACAATTGAAGCAAAGAATATTTCAACGCTATGCTCATTGCTTTATTCATTCCTTTATCGCCTGCGTCCATTGCTTCACCCACATTTACAGTTTCCACAAAGCTGCCATCAGTGGTCATATACCTAAACTTTATCGTAGCCCTTGTAAATGTGTTCGTACCGCCGGATTTCGTTATCCTGTTCTCCGTTGTGAAGTTCTGCACTTCCTGTAGTATGAACACCTCATTTTTTGAGAATAATTCATGAAGTTCGTTCATAACGTTGTCAATCCCACGGAATTTGAATCCCTGTTGCTGGTTCTTCTCCGATTTGGTGATAGCCTTTGTCTCTTTAAGGATATTGGCTATCTTACTGTATATTAACTGTTCACTCATTATAAAATTATTATTTACCAGCACAAAAAAGGCAGGTCCGCAGTCCTTACAAAGTTCCGCTTCCTGCCATGATATCTTTCCACTTCTTCAAGTTCGTTTTCTAGAGAATCGATTTCTTCATTAAGCAAGGATATATACTTGCCCTTACATTCAGCATTGAATGTGAGCCTTATCGATTCCTCACTCATTGACTGGACTATATCAAGCTCTGAATAAAGCTTTTCCAATTCATCGCTTATCTGGCTTATAGTTCTCATACCTTTTCAAGAAATTGGATCGGCAATGAGCATACACCTTTCATATTAGGATATTTGACATCAGCATATCCGTTAGCGATATAAACTATTGTACCTGTCAACGTATCACCTATCTCACGTACTTTATCACCTTTCTTCATAAACATTTTATTTTAAGTTCAACTTAAACCGGAGGATTCTCCATCCTGGAAAATCCGTCAAGAATTTGCTCTTTAAGAAGTTTTGGAGGTCTGTCAGTAATCTTACTATCCAATACAGACAGTTCCTCACGTTCACCGTCATAAAACACAAGCGTTACGCCTTGAACTATATATGGATTCATGGCAGTTCGGTATAAGTAAGATTTACATCAATGCAGTCATGTGTCGCACGGATACTGTTACGGTATTTCTCCAAATCATCCACCATAACAGGCATGAACAATTTTACTGTATCCCTGCCACCACTGGCATACACAAGCTGTGTAACTTGTTATTTGATATTTCTTTTCCATGATATTTATATTATTGCGGCAATGGTTTCCAAAAATTAATATCCCATGCCCGGTTAGTATTTCCACATATCCAAATGTTCTTCTTATGCTCACTATCGAATACCAACATCCCGGTATTCACAAATTTCCCGGAACTCTTCACAAGCACTCTTGTGTCCAATGGTGGAGGATCTTTTTCTGCATTCCTCCATTTCATGGATTCCAAAACAAATTGAGCACCTTTCTCAAAATCCACTGATGCTGTCTTTTTATGGGTAAGCCCTCGTATACCATCCGCATACTCCTTGGCTTTCATTTTTATAATATCTTTATTCATGATAACTTAACTTGTTTCCAATTAAAAAGCTCCTGCTATCTTCACAGACTACAGGAGCAAAACCTAAACGACTTAATCTATCACTTATGATAACTTACAGCCACCGTCAGCGGAATCGGACCGCCATACTATCCGTTAAATGAAAGTAGAGATTAGAACAGATAATTATTTATGTTTATTCCCTTAGACAGTACCAACCATGGACGGTGAAATTCCGTACCTATATTCACATACCGGCACGGACAGACAACATTAACTTTATGAAAATAACAAAAAAACTAGATGAAAAAATCATTCATATTCCTTTAACTCCTTATATGTCATTACCACCAATCTCACACAAAATAATGAGATAATAGAAAATATAATCACCGATACGGATTTTATAGGGCTTTCCGTAACTATCGCACCATAAATCATTCCTAAGGAACATAGTGTGGCAAATATAGACAGGATAAAATTAGCTGTTTTCATTATATTATTTTGGGGGAAGTTTACTGAACCACTGGTGGAAGCTCTTGTATTTGCTTCATAATGTTAGATACTTCATTCGCATCTACATAGCCGATTACATCATTTGTTATTGAAGTGTTATAGCAAATTCCATTATTATCAAGAACTGCAACCTCATAAGTATCAATACCATTGGAGTAGAACAAAGTGCCTTTTAATACACTTATTCCATATCCGTTCTCAAACTGCATTTTAGCATGCTTTGCGTTCATATATTCCTCACGGATGGAAGAAGGTAAGAGAAATGCATTTTTAGTCATTTCATGTTGTTTAAAAACCAAATCCTTGAATTGTTTTAGTTCGTTCATGTCATTTTAATTATGAGTTTGTTCCCCTCAACGGCTTAAACCGGTTGTTACCCCGAATCTTACGGGAGGGGATATATTAGACCTTCCGGCGGTACTTGTGCCCAACCAAGTTTACTTAATGCACTAAGGACAAATCGGTGCACCGAAAGTATGTTCAATCAATTATTATAGACCCTCAATACGTCACGGCATCCCTGCTGGTATTGACTCCTATAATCAGTCCGTTTGTCTGCATTATACGGCTTATGAGTTACACCATATAAGCATTTACAATGATGTGAAAGAACTTTAAGAAGCTCCCCTCAACGGCTTAAACCGGTTGTTACCCCGAATCTTACGGGAGGGAAGAAATTTATTTATCTGTTGAGATACAAGCCAATTGTTTCTTTAGATGACTTATACGATCACATTCGATATCACATATTTGGCTACCTTGTTTTTGGTTGTGGGGATAATGCTTGCATTTCCCATTTTGATAACAAGGACATAACTGTCGGTACACTTTCACAGCTCGTTCCTCTATTTCCTTGGATGCGATATTAACAGCCTCCAGTGCGTCAGCTTTAAAAATCAACGGTTCTACCGGATTACCAAGCTGGTAGCATTTATTATTTATAAAATCGGTTGCTTCGCTCATTTTTTATTTATCTAATAAGTATTTATTTACATCTTGTTTAGAGAAATACAACAGTTTACCCTTTTTAGTATATGGGATAGTACCATCATGAACGCGTTTTCTTAAAGCTCCTTGAGATATTCCTAGATATTCTGCGCATCTAGCAGAATTCATTACAGAATCATTCTGTTTTCCCGTCACTTCTGCAAATCTTTCCGTGAGCATATTCATTTCTGTTCTTGTCATCATAACCCTTGAATATTTATATTTTCACTCTGATAATGGATTCTGCACCACCATAATTCTTTATCGCCTCTTCCCTTATTCTTACTGCAAGTTCAGTGTTGATAATGTACTTTAATGCTCTGCGTACTGTTTCACCGCTAACCCCGAAATGAGATGCGATGTGTTTCTGTGCACCTTGTGGAACGATTATCCGTGGGATTTCTTTGGTTCTTCCTATTTTATTCATATATTTGTATATTAATTATTGCCGTTGCGAAATAAAACTGTATTCAGTCCGTTTTCACATTACAAAGATAGTATCCATTAATGATACTACAAAAGATTAAAGTATCTTTTTATGATACTATTTGCTATTTATACATTATTCTAAATAACGCGATATATAAAATACTGAATATAAGAAAGATAAGATTACGCAATAAAAAAATGAGGTAATATGATTGACATTCAACATTCAAACGAACGCAACTTTTGTGGGGCTATAACTCCTAAGGGAAAGGATAAAATAATGAAAGCGATCCTTGATATGGCGGCTCATGAAAGAAAAACATTCTGTTTTACTCCTAATGATGTTCCCAATTTAAAAATTAATGGGAAACAATTTGAAATTAAGATATATAATTTTATTGGATTTATGTATATAATTTCACGACTATTTTGTAAAAACGGTAATTCCAACAAGTCAAAGAACGCTTCTGTTCGATTATTATTTTTCCATTCCCTTTCTGCAATGTTCACATAAGAACTTTTTGGCTACAGGGAACATCTTTTGACCGACATATCCACTGAGATATTGCGCTTCCTCTCCATAAGGATCAATCCCGAAAGCCTTGGAGATATGCCGGCACAAATGACCTTTTTCGTGGTCCCACGAATTTTGAAACTCTTCGGGGGTAGAGGTTAGTGAGATAACCATTACTGTCTCTCTTTTCCTGTAGTCCGAATAGGTTAGACCGGTATTCATTCTGCCTTCGGTCAGATTGCGATACGCACGCTTGAGGGAATCCCCCCTGCATCCTATACGGTACAGGTCCATAATAATCCGATCCGCCCAATAGGTGTGTACCGCATAATACACTTTGACGTGCCAGTCTCCATATTTCGGTATGTAGAACTCCTGAACAATCATATCACATCCGACCAGATTACAGGAATCCCTTTACCTATACAGGTGGCAAAGAACTCGTCAAATGCCCTGCAAGGATCGCCATCAATATCATCAAGGTAGCATTTTATATGCTTGCATAAGTGAGCCTCGTCAACCAATGATTTTTTATAGAAATCCGCTTTCAGCATGTTTGCGACATAAGCAACGTCATAACCCTTGTCGTGCTCAATGGTAATTCCGTTCGCTTTCAGCATATCGTCCACTTCATCTTTGCTCCACGGCTCCAGCTTTTTCTCTTTGCCCGTGGCTTCGTCTTTCACCTTCATTTTTGAAACGGCCCATTCATAAAGTTTCTTGCTGAAATGGAATCCATACGATTCCAAGTAAAGTTTCATTCCTGATGGGAATTTGCTATATGTATCCAATCTCTGTTCCATAACTTAACTTTAATTTAAAAAGAGGGGCATTCCACCCCTCCACCATTAATAAAACTCACCGTTGGCGCGTCTGCGTCTGCGTTCGCCCATGTCATCCATACGCGGATATTCAGGAAAGTATCCGGGGTATCTGCGTTCATCCATGCCGGATGAGCTTCCACCACCTGAATAACTTCTTCCGCCATCACGGAAACCCATTTCTCCGCGCATTTCTCTCATGGCTTTTTCGTAACCTTTGCGGCAGCCTTCCTTATAGGCTTCCTCCACCTCGTCACCTCTCATACCGAAGCCGCGTCCGTAATCGTCACGCCCTTCTTCTAATATTTCCCACATTCCCATAATCATTTCTTTGTTTTGGATGTTTCAACCACTCCGAGCTGTTCCATGAGCCGTTTGTTCAAATCCATAAGGTCAGACATATTCTTGCTCATTTCCGCCATTTGCCCTTTCAGAGAGGATATTTCCTGCTCCTGACGTTGTTTCTCGGCAAATTCAGGGTTCAAGAGCGTAAGCATCTTGTCCTGCAATGCCTGATTTTGAATTGCATCAAGTTTGGCAAGGATAGCATTCGTGTTGGCAGTAGCACCGTCACGCAATGACAATGTGTTTTGGTTAGCAGTGTTGATTAATGCGTTAGTTTGGTTGCACATTGCAAGCTGACTCTCGTATCCTTGTGTGGTTACAAGCTGTTTCATATCGCAGCAACAGCTACAGATCTGAGATGTCAGAGCGTTGTTACCTTGCATAATCGCAGTCAGGATACTGTTGGTGTTCTGACCCATTTGGTTACCGAGACCGCAGATTGCCTGTGATACAGAGTTAATACCGGCAAGGATTTGGTCTGAAGAGGTGTTAACAGCTTGGGCTAATGATGCAATGTCCACACCGTTCCGGTTAAGTGTCTGCATGATCATTTCTCTTCCTTCATCGGCACCCTTATTGTTGTTGCCACCGAATCCAAAGTTTCCGTTACCGAAGATGGCTGCAATCACAATCAATGCAATGATGTCCTGAAAACCTCCATTGTTTCCGAAAAAGCCGCCGTTTCCATTTCCTCCCATCAGCCCCATCAGATAGCCTGTGTCAATTCCACGGCTCTGCAAGGACGGAAGAATGGACGCAAGCAGACCATTGTTTGCGCCGGTTCCACCGTCTTGGTTAAAAACATAAGTTCGTTCCATAAGTATTTGTATTTTGTATCCCGGTCAAAATCGACCGTTCACAAAGTGCAGAATTAAACTTCTGTTATTCAATTAATTATTTGTTAAGTACTTGTTTATTCTTTGTAAATCATTTGTAATGCTCCATTTACCAATACGATATTTAAAATTATTTTTCAAGCTATTCACACGCTGTTGTGACAATCCTGTAAGACGTACAATTTCTTTTTCTGTTATACCGTTATCTATCAATGTTTTTATCAACAATGATCGTGCGTCCACACATTCCTCTTTGTTAGAGCAAAATATTTCATTTTCTTCTAAGTCAGTCACTCTGCATACAATACTAAGCACAGTGCAATACAAGTCTTTAATTCTCATCTTGAAAAAAATTAAGGTTTTAAAGAACAAATACCAATAGAAATTGTTATTAGCTTAGAAAGTCGCTAACAATTCCTGTTGGTATTGTACTCCCTATCAAGGTGAGATGTGATGGAAGGAGAGCGGCTTTCTTTTTTCCTAAGCCGCAAAAGGATCACTTTTATTATATGAGTTTTTTCTATGCCACACTTCTACCTGTGGCGGATAATACTTGATGTCGCTATCTCATCTTGCATCTCCCTTCTTCTTTATCAACCAAATGACTACGATTAACAATACTAATATAACACCTATAGATAACTCTCCTAGTTCTAATTTTGTCTTCTGCCACCATGTTAATTCCTTCTCCACAGGATAGGGAATTTCTACCTCTTTCTCCTTTTCTATATAGGCTGTATCGCGAATTGTCCTGTCACGGTAGACTATATGCCACTTGTCAACTAATACTGAATCGCCTTTCTCTTTTACATAGACAGAATCCTTAATGTGAATGGAATCACGTTCATGCACGGTAAGATAAATACTGTCAGTCCTTATTGTCTCCACCGGGACATACCTTATGCTCCGGCATGATCCAAACAGCAATAGCAATGCTATCGCTACCGCAATCCATATATAGATCTTTTGTTTCATAAACTTAACACTTGTTTTCTATTGGCACCGTCAGCTCGATAACTGACGTGCACCCATGCAAAATTGCTTTCGTTAATCAATTGATCATAGGGCAGGTTCTTGCGGATATATTCAAACAACAACTTGTTTTGCTGACGGTCTCCAGTATCAATATCAGCAGCTTCCCCTTTCATGTGCTGCGAGGTCTTGCTTCCCTTGACAGCTGCATTAAGTTCCGGACAGCGATAGCCACTGTTTATTGTTATAGGCTTTCCCCACCATGTGCGTAACGGGTCCAGTACGTTATCCACCAAGGCAGTTAGAGCAGTCACATGCTCCTGTCTGCATCTGTTGTTGATACCCAAGCGGTCAGCAGTCGTTGACTTGCAGAGTTCCGCAATCGTAAAAAACTTCATTTCTTTTCCTCCTTATCTTTAATTAATGTAGCCCTGCGTGGTGGAATACGACGGCCGCATTCGCTGTCGGGCCTGTCACAACGGTTATGTTCGGCATCTTTCAATTGCAGTTCCAGCTCGTGGCACTTATGAATCCATGCCAGCTTATCAGACTGTTCATTACGAAGCTCAACGTATAACGCATCAATCTTGGCGTCACGCTGGGCGATGCGTTCTTCCAGCCAGTCAACCTGCTTACGCTCGTTCTCATCCTCCATCGAATCGGCGGACGCATCCTCTTTCCGTGCGTTAGTCTTGCGGTTCACCCAGAACGTGACACCCCAGCGGACAGCCTCCAATCCTCCGAAAGCCCCGATTATAGCCAACCAGTCGTTTAATTCCATTCTGTCTATTGTTTATCTGATTATAATACTACTTCAAAGATATGTCTATTTACTTGCGTCATTGTTGCAGAATTACTTAAATCCATTGCCACGATATGACAATAAAAAAAGAGCCCGATGACAATATTTATTGCCATCAAGCTCCTGGTTACACTGCAAAGATAGTGAAAACTATTCCATATTCAATCCATATTGAAAAAAATAATCAGGAGCAATATTTCGATTATCCGAAGAATTTAAAGAGTCACAATATTAATAGAAAACAAATAGGATTCATGAAATCTACCGGTTGTCTATAAAATCAGATGTTCTCAAGCCTTTATCGGGAAACATCTTTACTTTTTTCCTTTTCCTTTGAACATTTTTCAAGTCACGCACAATGGTGCTGGAAAGTACCTCCGAATAAATCTGTGTGGTCTTTACGGAAGTATGTCCGAGCAGCTTCTGGACTGTTGTAATCGCAACTCCCTGATGAACCAGCAGGGTGGCACAGGTATGACGGCTCACATGGTAGGTTATCCGTTTTTTGATATCACACAATCCGGCCAGCTTTCGAAGCTGCTTATTCACTTCCGAGTTACAGGGTAGGGATACAAGACTACCTATATCCGGATAACGGTCAAGAATGCCCAATGCCCTGCTTTCAAACAGCAGATGTAACGGCAGACGGATTTCCACCCCTGTCTTGACGGATTTGAAGTACAGCCACCGTTTGCCGTTTACTCTAATGAAATTCTCAGGTGTGAGCTGGCGGAAGTCAGAATAGCGCAATCCGGTATAACAACAGAACAGGAAGGCATCGAGCACATGGCGCATGGACTCCTCTTCCACCTCGACCGTTTCCAGCTTCTTCAGCTCGTCCGGGGTAAGAAACTCATGTCTGCCCTTCTCCTGTTTGATTTTGTACTTTCTGAACGGATAAGCATCTGCGTGCATATATCCCTGGTTGATTGCCTCATTGACCAAGGTACGGAGCTGTCTCATGTGCTTGGCTATCGTATTGACCGCATTGCCCTTTTCCCTTAAGTATTGCTCAAAATCACGAAGGAATGTATAGGTAATATCCTTGAAGTCCAATCCGGAACGGAAATCATTCAGGACCGCCAGTGTAGAGTGCAGGTTGTCCTTGGTGGACTGCTTCTTGTCCGAATTGTCAATGGCTGATTTGGCGAAAGTGGAGAAGCTGATATTCACGGCACTTTTCTTCTTGACAGCATCCTTCAGCAGTGAGAGTGTGGCAGGTATTCCGCGCTTCCAATACCCCAACTCTATGCCTTGCAGATACAGGATGTATTCATAGAGCATTGCGTTGAGTTCGTTAGATTGGGGGGGGTAATGACTTGTGCCCCCTCACGGCTCCAGCACTCCGGTTTGAGGTAAACATTGGTCTTCAGGTAGATTTTCCTTTGGTTCAAATAGGCTTCAACCTGTACAAGAGCCGTGCCCTGCCTGTTAAGTGTGTTCTGGCGGTTATATACAAGACGGTATCTGATTTTATCCATTTTTCCGCAAAGATGCATCCTCTGTTCCAAGCTGCAAAATTTAGCCAATAAAAAATACACCCCCACTTTCGCAAGTAAAGATGTATAATATCTATAAAAAAATGGTCTGTGAAAAAAAACATTTGTAAAAAAGATGCCATTATTCATCACGAACGATAGCATCTAGATATTTTTATCAGTAAACTCTTTTAGTGATTTAGAATAATGTTTAATTCAATATAGATGCTACAAATATATAAATTTTGTTTTGCCCGAATTATTATGTAGTTGACGTACGGTATCAAAAAGGCAGGATTCGCCAATCCTGCCCAATTCCATACACAAATCTTTTTATTAATTAAAATACCTCACGGCATTCAAAAATTAATAAATGAAAAAACATTATTAATTGTCATAGCAAAGCTATAACAAATATTTAAAAAAGAATCATTATATGAAAAAAAGAACAGAATAAACGATATATAGACCAACAAACATTTAAAATAATATTGTAATACAAAAGTCATTGATACAAATCCTTCTGGGAGAACTGATAGGGACTGCAACGAAAGAAAAAAAAGGTTTAGTTGCTCCTGATATGTTCTCATTTACAAGGAGTGCAACAGACGCTAATGGTTGTAGTGTATTCGGTAGTTACAGGTTGTCCCCCAGCACCTTGAATGTCCCTGATGGAATTAAATATGGTGATGTGTTATTCGTCGTTCAATGGGATACAAACACAATGCACCAATTTATATATACGATTAGCGGAGGTACGTATAGAAGGGTTGGAGGAAAAGAAAATTGGAGTGGATGGGTAAAAGATTGACAAGAAAAAGTGGTATTTCCCCGAACTGGGGGGACTTCTGCCAAATGGAACTATGAATATATATAAGGGAAAATTTGAATTAAAAGAAGGGGAAAGTACAGATTTACAAATATATACTCCATCTATATTAATCTTATTTACCCCCTCAAATCATAACCCTAGTATATCTATAATTCCAGCACAATGGAATGATACGATTTCGGCATTGTTTGAAGGAATCATTAACTTGAATAGTAACATCAAAGACAGAATATGTTTGTTGAAAAAAGGCAATACTGTTACAATTATCAATAATTCACGAACCACCCGTTTCAGTTATTTACTAATTTCTGTTGATGCTGTTTAGAGTAATTGGGAAACCGTTTTTTGACATGATTTTCGCCAAAAATCAGAGCTGGGGGGACTGTTCACTAATTTGAAGCTGTTTCCGTTCATGTTTAGAAGGGTTTTACAAGAATCTGATTCGCTAGATAACATCAGAGAAACAGGATTTTATTTTTCGGATAACAATGTTGAACATGGTGTGATTATCGTTGTAACCTACTCTTATGGTACAATTCAAATAGTGGCTGGTAATAGAGGTATATTTAAAATGAGAGCATTTTGGGGAAGCTGGTTCGATTGGATAATTTTAGAAGCATAAACTTTGACATGATTTTCTTAAAAATCGAGATCTGGGGGGACTGATACCTGTGGCGAACACGGGAACTAAAGGTTTAACGTCTGCTG
>OIWP01000592.1_pt1 | contig 52948 bp, 44 predicted proteins | sample 1587661 | NCBI WGS metagenome assembly OIWP01 (sample SAMEA3888899, study PRJEB22519) | human gut metagenome | biome: human gut; feature: human-associated habitat; material: faeces | place: Denmark | collected 2010 | reverse complement strand
GTTTTTGTACAGGATTCCACGAGTGGGTATGGAATTTTTATTGAAAATATGATGGATGTGGCATAATCAGAAAAAGAGGCACGGAAAAATGCTGTAAAAACACAGGAAAAGTGCCTCTTTTTTATGTAAGAAAAAAGTAGATCATTGTGAGGAAAAGTGTCTGTAAAGTGAATTTTGTGATATAAACCAAATAAAATGTCGAAAAATATCGTACGAAAATAAGGAAAAGTACCAACTTTTATCTTGATTTCGGCATAGGATTTCCACTATAATAATTTTGTCGCCAGCAAGGGGAAAGCGCAGGCAGCTAACAGTGTCGGTTACTGCCGTGGTGACAGGGGGTATGTCTGGAAACCCAAGGAGATAGAAGTTAGGAGGGTCCTCATGGACAAATTAAATGTTGCAATTGCTGATGATAACGCGAAAATGACAGACATGCTCGGTCAGATGATCGAAGAAGATAAAGACCTTGAACTGGTCGGAAAAGCACACAACGGAGAAGAAATCTGTAACATAATTAAAGATAAGGAGCCGGATGTGGTGATTCTCGACATCATTATGCCGAAGATGGACGGCCTTTCCGTTATGGAGAAATTTTCCCATAACGCAAATGTCAAAAAAGTTCCAGTGTTTATCGTATTATCTGCAATTGGACAGGAGAGGATTACAGAGGATGCATTCAGTCTTGGAGCAGACTATTATGTTTTGAAGCCTTTTGACAACACCACACTTTTAAACCGGATCAAACATATTCGGAAGATTGGGGACAGAAGAGTGCGGGAGATTGCAAGGCCAGGTATCACAGAAACCAAAAAGCCTCAGCCGGAGAGGAATCTGGAAACCGATGTGACGAATATCATTCATGAGATCGGAGTTCCGGCACACATCAAGGGGTATCAGTATTTAAGGGATGCGATCATTTTGTCTGTCAATGACATGGAAATGCTCAATTCCATTACCAAGGTATTATATCCAACCATTGCGAAACGTCATCAGACAACACCGAGCAGAGTGGAGCGGGCGATCCGACATGCGATCGAGGTGGCATGGAGCCGGGGAAAGATGGATACCATTGATGAATTGTTTGGATATACTGTAAGCACCGGAAAAGGGAAACCCACGAATTCTGAATTTATAGCACTGATCGCAGATAAAATCAGACTGGAATATAAAAATCGGTCTTTAAATTAGATGAATTTTGGAGTATAATCATAAATAAAAACGGGTGTACCCAGGGAGGGGAATACAGATGAAAAAAATTCTGTTTGCTACATCAGAAGCAGTACCTTTTATCAAAACAGGAGGACTTGCTGATGTTGCCGGCTCACTGCCTAAGTGCTTTGACAAAAAATATTTTGATATACGCGTGATCTTACCGAAATATGCCTGCATGAAACAGGAATGGAAAGACAAAATGGAGTATGTGACCCATTTTTATATGGATCTGGGATTTAAGAACTGCTATGTAGGCATTATGCAGATGCAGTATGACGGGATCCAGTTTTACTTCATTGACAATGAATATTATTTCAGCGGTCCGAAACCATATGACAGTGCACCATGGGATCTTGAGAAATTTGCTTTCTTTTCCAAGGCTGTGTTATCCGTTCTTCCTGTAATCGGATTCAGACCGGATATCATTCACTGTCATGACTGGCAGACCGGGCTTGTTCCGATTTATCTGGATAATTTCCGCTATAACAATGAGTTTTTCCGTGGAATCAAGACTGTGATCACCATACATAACCTCAAATTCCAGGGTATCTGGGATAAGAAGACGGTTATGGATATCACCGGACTTCCGGCATACTATTTCTCACCGGATAAGCTGGAAGCATATGACGATGCCAACTATCTGAAAGGCGGAATTGTCTACGCTGACCGTGTGACAACGGTAAGCAGCAGTTACGCGGAAGAGATCAAGACACCGTTTTACGGGGAGAAGCTGGAAGGACTGATGCAGGCAAGATCAAACTGCCTGTCAGGAATTGTCAATGGTATTGATTACGGTGATTTTAATCCGGCAACAGATACCAACATTGCAAGAACTTACTCTGTCGAAAACTTCCGCAAGGAGAAAGTGAAAAATAAAATGGCGCTGCAGGAAGAACTCGGACTGGAGAGAGATCCGCACCGTATGATGATCGGTATCGTATCCAGACTGACCGACCAGAAGGGGTTTGACCTGATCGACTGTGTGATGGATGAACTTTGCCAGGATGCGGTTCAGATCGTCGTACTCGGTACCGGAGATGAGAGATACGAGAACATGTTTCGTCATTTCGCATGGAAGTATCCGGATAAGGTATCTGCACAGATCTATTATTCAGAGCCGATGTCTCACAAGATCTATGCATCCTGTGATGCATTCCTGATGCCGTCATTATTTGAACCATGTGGACTGAGCCAGCTGATGAGTCTGAGATATGGTACGGTGCCGATCGTAAGAGAGACAGGCGGACTCAAAGATACTGTAGAAGCTTACAATGAGTACGAGAAGACCGGAACCGGATTCAGCTTCACCAATTACAATGCGCATGAGATGCTTGCAACCGTAAGATATGCAGAACAGATTTACTATGACAAGAAGCGTGACTGGAACAAGATCGTAGAGCGTGGTATGGAAAAAGACTTCTCATGGAAGAATTCAGCCAAGCTTTACGAAGAACTTTACGAAAATATGTAAAATGCATTCTGGTAATTTACCGGAAAATATGGTATCATGAAATGAAAAATTTACAGAGGAGAAACATTCATTATGAGGATTATAGACAAAATTAAAGCAGACGGAGTACATATTTCCTTTGAAGTGTTTCCACCGAAGACGGATGCGGGCTTTGAATCCGTGTTAAAAGCAACGGATGGGATCGCAGAACTTACCCCGTCATTTATCAGTGTTACCTATGGAGCCGGTGGTGGAACCAGTAAGAATACGGTTAAGATTGCAAGTCATATCAAGAATGACCTGAAGATTCCGGCACTTGCACATCTGACCTGTGTGTCCTCAACCAAGGAAGAGGTACATAAGGTTATCGGACAGCTTCAGAAAGAAGGGATTGAGAATATCCTTGCACTCAGAGGAGATATCCCGCAGGATGGACAGTTTCCGCTTCCGGGACAGTATTCTCATGCCTGTGAACTGATCGAAGACATCAAAAAAATGGGAGACTTCTGCATCGGAGCTGCATGCTATCCGGAAGGACATGTAGAGATGGAACACAAGAAAGATGATATCCGTTATCTCAAAGAAAAGGTAGATTGCGGAGTGGATTTTATTACCACACAGATGTTTTTCAATAATGATATTTTCTATAATTTCCTGTATCGTATCCGTGAACAGGGAATCATGATACCGGTGCTTCCGGGAATCATGCCGATCACAACGAAAAAGCAGCTCGCAAGAAGCTGTGCCCTTTCAGGAACTGCTGTTCCACAGAGATTCCGTGCGATCGTAGATTATTTTGGAGATGATCCGGCAGCGATGAAGCAGGCGGGAATTGCATATGCGACCGACCAGATCATTGACCTGATCGCAAATGGAGTCCGCAATATCCACGTATATTCGATGAATAAACCGGAAGTAGCTGCTGCAATCATGCAGAACCTTTCAGAAATCGTAAAATAAAGGAACATAAGAAAGATGACAGATGCCAGAACGAAAGAAGCAATTCGTTATCTGGGATATGGAAGACATGCGGTAGATGAACAGACGCTTGCGCTGATCGATGTTTCCTTCGGGGAGCTCGATCAGACTACGCAGGCAAAATCCGTCTATCGCATTTTTGACTGTAAAGTTACAGGAGAAGACCAGGTGACGATCGGAAAAATGAATATTAAAAGCAGAAGTCTCGGAAAGAATCTCAGAGGCTGCAAAGAGGCAGTTGTATTTGGCGCAACACTCGGTACTAGTGTCGATATACTGATGAAACGTTATTCACTGACAGATATGGCGAAATCTGTTGTATTGCAGGCATGCGCAGCTGCATATCTGGAGGAGTACTGTGACAATCTGCAGCTTTCGATCGGAGAAGAGTTAAAAGCACAGAATAAATGGCTCAGACCGAGATTCAGTCCGGGATACGGTGATTTTGATATCCATCATCAGGACGATATCCTACGGATGCTGGATACGGCAAAGAAGATCGGACTTACCATGACAGACAGCTATATGCTCACACCGACAAAATCGGTGACTGCAATCATTGGGATCAGTGATACGCAGGAAAAATGTCACATCAAAGGCTGCGAAGCGTGTGAGAAGAAGGACTGCATTTACAGAAGAAATTAAGGAGCGTAGGGTATGAATATCAGAGAACGTTTGGGAAAAGAACTTTTATTTTTAGATGGCGGAATGGGAACTCTTCTGCAGGCAGAAGGACTTGCACCGGGAGAACTTCCGGAGACCTGGAACATCGAACATCCGGAAAAGGTGGAAGCGATTCACCGTAGATATTACGAAGCAGGAAGTGATGTGGTTCTTGCAAATACCTTTGGCGCTAATGTCTGCAAATTTCATGATGACAGATATACGGTTGAAGAAGTGATCCGTGCAGGGATTGCAAATGCAAAAAGAGCAGGAGAGCAGATTGGAAAAGAGACTTATGTGGCACTGGATATGGGACCGACCGGAAAGCTATTAAAACCAATGGGAGATCTGGATTTTGATGATGCTTATGAAGCATTTGCAGAAGCCGTCCGCTATGGAGAAAAGTACGGTGCAGACCTGATCCATATCGAGACCATGAGTGACACCTATGAAGTAAAGGCAGCCATTCTTGCAGCAAAAGAAAATTCTTCTCTTCCGGTATTTGTAACCATGATCTTTGATGAAAGAGGAAAGCTTCTGACAGGCGGGGATGTCCCTTCTGTTGTGGCAATGCTGGAAGGACTCCGCGTAGATGCACTGGGGCTGAACTGTGGACTTGGGCCGAAACAGATGCTTCCAATCCTGAACGATTTAAGAAGATATACCTCCCTTCCGATCATTGTGAAGCCAAATGCCGGACTTCCGAAGCAGAAGAACGGGGAAACGTATTACGATGTAGAGCCGGATGAGTTTGCCCGGATCATGCAGGAGGTTGTAAAAGGAGGAGCCTGTGTGATCGGCGGATGCTGCGGAACGACACCGGAGCATATTAAAAAGCTGGTAGAAGAATGCAAAGATCTTCCGCTGCGCGAGATCGAGAAAAAGCATGATACGATCGTATCTTCTTATGGACAGGCTGTGATCCTGGATGATATGCCGCGTATCATCGGAGAAAGAATCAACCCGACCGGAAAGAAAAAATTCAAAGAAGCACTGAAAAATGAAGATATGGACTACATTCTGAAAGAAGCGATCACGCAGCAGGATAAGGGCGCGCATATTCTGGATGTCAATGTAGGACTTCCGGATATTGACGAAGTTGCCATGATGGAAAAAGTTGTAAAAGAACTGCAGAGCGTGACCAGTCTTCCACTTCAGATTGACACAGTAGATGGAAAGGCTATGGAACGTGCAATGCGTATCTACAATGGAAAGCCGATGATCAACTCTGTAAACGGAAAGCAGGTTTCTATGGACGAAGTCTTTCCTCTGGTCCGGAAATATGGCGGTGTGGTTGTCGGACTGACCATTGATGAAGAGGGGATTCCGAAGGATGCAGAAGGCCGTGTGCGTGTTGCAGGTAAGATCATCAACGAAGCAGCCAAATACGGAATCGACAAGAAAGATATCGTGATCGATGTGCTGACCATGACCATCAGTTCGGAAAAGGACGGGGCAAAGGTTACCCTGGAAGCATTGAAGAGAGTACGGGAAGAATTCGGGGTCAGAACCGTTCTTGGAGTATCGAATATTTCTTTTGGACTTCCAAGGCGCCCGATCGTCAACAGCTATTTCTATGCGATGGCAATGCAGAACGGACTGACGGCAGGAATCATCAATCCATCCTCAGAAGATATGATGAAAGCTTATCGTTCTTATAATGCACTGATGGGCTTTGATGAAAATTGTACGAATTATATCAGTACTTATGCGGGAACCACAGAGACGGTGACAGTCCAGGCATCGCAGGCAGCTGCAGCAGCAGGAAATGCACCAAAAGCTGCAGGCGGTGAGATGACACTCAAATATGCGATCGAGAGAGGGCTGAAAGAAGAGGCGCATCATATCACCCGTGAACTGATCGGGACAAGGGAACCGCTGGATATCATCCAGGAGGAACTGATCCCGGCACTGAACGTGGTCGGCGATGGATTTGAGAAAGGAACCGTGTTCCTTCCGCAGCTTCTGATGAGTGCAGATGCTGCGAAGATTGCTTTTGCGGTTATCAAGGATGTGCTTGCTTCATCTGGACAGGAAGAAGAAAAGAAGGAGAAGATCATCCTTGCCACCGTAAAAGGTGATATCCATGATATCGGAAAGAATATAGTGAAAGTTCTTCTTGAAAATTATGGTTTTGATGTGATCGATCTCGGAAAGGATGTGCCGCCGGAGGCAATCGTAGAAAAAGCAGTTGAGGAGAATGTCACTTTGGTAGGCTTAAGTGCGCTGATGACCACAACTGTAGTCAGCATGGAAGAGACGATCAAACTCTTAAGAGAGAAAAAACCGGACTGCAAAGTCATGGTAGGCGGGGCTGTTCTGAACCAGGATTACGCGGATATGATCGGGGCAGATTTCTATGGAAAAGATGCCATGCAGTCCGTACACTATGCGCAGAAATTTTTTGGCATGGTGGAGTAGGAACTGCAAGGCAGATACAAAAGGTCGAAATTGTATGTGAAAATGCTAAAAAAGTTTGGAAAATTTTTTTGTATATGCTATAATATGCATAAATCAAGGAGAAAAGAAAATGATAGCATGGGAGGCATGACAAGATGGCATTTTTTTCAACACTGATCTCTACGGTATTGAAGATGCTCTTTATCGGAGTGTTTGCAGTCGGAGGGGTTTTTGCAGGCAAGAAGCTTCGTGAAAGAAAAGACGCAAAGAATTCAGAGACTAAGTAGAATGGAAAAAAGAAGGAATCGCAGAAAATGCGGTTCCTTTTTAAATTCCATTATATTGACAAGCCATCAAAATCTCTTTATAATTAGAATTTAGCTGATAGAAGCGAGGAGGATAAAGATGAAAGCTTACGGAGTTAACGAACTTAGACGCATGTTTCTTGACTTTTTTGAGAGCAAAGGTCATTTAAAAATGAAAAGCTTTTCGCTGGTGCCGCACAATGATAACAGCCTTCTGCTGATCAATTCAGGAATGGCACCGCTGAAACCATATTTTACAGGACAGGAGATCCCACCGAGACGCCGTGTGACAACCTGTCAGAAATGTATCCGTACAGGAGATATCGAGAACGTAGGAAAGACTGCACGTCACGGTACTTTCTTTGAAATGCTTGGTAACTTCTCATTCGGTGATTACTTTAAGACAGAAGCGATCCACTGGTCATGGGAATTCCTGACAGAAGTGGTTGGACTGGATCCGGATCGTCTGTACCCGTCTGTATATGAAGACGATGATGAGGCATGGAAGATCTGGAACGAAGAGATTGGTATTGCACCGGAGAGAATTTTCCGTTTCGGAAAAGAAGACAACTTCTGGGAGCATGGATCAGGTCCGTGCGGTCCGTGTTCAGAGATTTACTATGACCGTGGAGAAAAATACGGATGCGGTAAACCGGGATGTACAGTAGGCTGCGAATGTGACCGTTATATGGAGATCTGGAACAACGTATTTTCACAGTTCGACAATGATGGACATGGAAACTACAGCGAACTGAAGCAGAAGAATATTGATACCGGTATGGGACTTGAGAGACTTGCATGTATCGTACAGGATGTAGACTCTATGTTCGATATTGATACTTTAAAAGCACTGCGTGACCAGGTATGTGAGATCGCAGGAGTATCTTATGGAGATAATGAAAGCACAGACGTATCTCTGCGTGTAATCACAGACCATGTGCGTTCTGTATCTTTCATGATCTCTGATGGTATTATGCCGTCTAATGAAGGAAGAGGATATGTTCTTCGCCGTCTTCTCCGCCGTGCATGCCGTCACGGAAGACTTCTGAACATTGCACCGGGATTCCTTACAGATCTTGCTGCAACTGTGATCGAAGGCTCTAAAGACGGATATCCGGAGCTGGAAGAAAAGAAAGACTTTATCATGAATGTCATCCGCAAGGAAGAAGAGCAGTTTGAGAAGACCATCGACCAGGGGCTTGTCATTCTGAATGAGATGAAAGAAAAGATGGCAGAAGAAGGAACAAAGACTCTGTCCGGAGAAGATGCGTTCAAATTATATGATACCTATGGATTCCCGATCGATCTTACCAAAGAGATTCTGGAAGAAGAAGGTATAGATATTGATGAAGAGGGATTTAAAGCCGCAATGGAAGTTCAGCGCCAGACTGCAAGAAAAGCACGTAAGGCAACGAACTACATGGGAGCAGATGCAACCGTATACGAATCCATCGATCCGTCTGTAACTTCTAAGTTTGTCGGATACGAGCATCTGGAATATGAATCGAAGATTACGGTACTTACCACAGAAGATGAGATCGTAGACGCTCTTTCTGACGGTGAGAGAGGAACCATCTTTGTAGATGAGACTCCGTTCTACGCAACAAGCGGTGGACAGGAAGCCGACCACGGTGTGATCAAATGCGGTGACGGTGAATTTGTTGTGGAAGATGTGAAGAAGATGCTTGGTGGCAAGATCGGTCATATCGGTTATATGGCAAAGGGTATGATGAAGGTTGGAGATCAGGTTACTCTGACCGTTGATTCGCAGAGACGTGTGCTTTGTGCAAGAAACCACAGTGCGACCCATCTGCTTCAGAAAGCACTCCGTACCGTACTTGGTACACATGTAGAACAGTCCGGATCTTATGTAGACGACAAGAGACTTCGTTTCGATTTCTCTCATTTCTCGGCAATGACACCGGAAGAACTGCAGAAAGTAGAAGATATGGTAAATGAAAGCATTTCCAGATCTCTGCCGGTTGTCATTAAGAACATGCCGATCGAAGAAGCAAGAAAGACCGGAGCACAGGCTCTGTTCGGTGAGAAATACGGCGACATCGTCCGTGTTGTAAATATGGGAGATTACTCTATTGAGTTCTGCGGTGGTACACATGTTGCCAATACAAGCGAGATCGGAGCATTCAAGATCCTGTCTGAAAGTGGTGTGGCAGCAGGGGTACGCCGTATCGAAGCACTTACATCCAAAGGACTGATGGATTATTATGGAGAACTGGAACAGTTGCTTCATGAAGCAGCCAAGCTCCTGAAAGCAACTCCGGATACTGTGTCTGAGAAGATCGCACACCTTCAGGCTGAGAACAAAGAACTTCACAGTGAAGTAGAAAGCCTAAAGAGCAAGCTCGCAAAAGATGCCATGGGTGATGTGATGGATCAGGTAGAAGAAGTAGCCGGCGTAAAAGTGATTGCTGTCAGCGTGGAAGATATGGACATGAACGGACTGCGTGACCTTGGAGACCAGCTCAAGGAGAAGATCGGAGAAGGCGTGGTCGTGATCGCATCCAGCGCGAACGGCAAGGTAAGCCTGATGGCTACAGCAACAGATGAAGCAATGAAGAAGGGTGCTCACGCAGGCAACCTGATCAAGGCAATCGCTTCCTGTGTAGGTGGCGGCGGCGGTGGACGTCCGAACATGGCACAGGCTGGCGGAAAGAACCCGGCTGGAATCCCGGATGCCCTTGCAAAAGTCAAAGAGGTACTGGCAGAACAGATAAAATAATGCCGGAAAATGACAGATTTATGCATATTTTTCCTATTTTTCAAAAAATTCTTGACTGAGATGAAAAATATGATATAATCTAATGTAGTGCAATAAATATACCCGAACAGTCGTATGATGCACAATACCAGGCTGGAGGGGAGGTTAGGTGTGAGACTATGTCAAATGTAATCGTTAAAGAAAACGAAACGTTAGATAGTGCCTTACGCAGATTCAAAAGAAACTGTGCAAAGGCTGGCATTCAGCAGGAAATTCGTAAGAGAGAGCATTACGAAAAGCCAAGCGTAAGACGTAAAAAGAAATCTGAAGCTGCTAGAAAACGTAAATATAACTAATATGTGCAGAACAATAATGGAGGGTTTATGATTCATAAACCCTCCATTTTTACAGGAAAATTTTATGTGGTGGAATAGGATAATATTTGGAATAGATGGATATGAGGTTGTGATGTGGTTTCTGACTTACAGCATGATGGGATGGCTGGTGGAATCCATCTATATGTCATTTTGTAATCATAAGATTACGAACAGGGGATTTGCAAAAGGTCCGTTTTGCCCGATCTACGGGTTTGGTGCTCTTACGGTGTTTTTTGTATTACGTCCGTATAGCGACAATAGTATACTGCTGTTTTTCCTGGGATCGTTTCTTGCAACGACGTTGGAATTTCTGACGGCACTTGTGATGAAGCGCATTTTCGGTGAGATCTGGTGGGATTACCATGAGAAGCCATTTAACTACAGGGGGATCATCTGTCTGGAGAGTTCGATCGCATGGGGATTCTATACGTTGTTCCTTTTTATGTTCCTGCAGAACATAGTTGCAGCGTTTGTTGCCATGATACCGGTTCGTGCAGGGCGTGCAATTGGCAATCTGATCCTGATTGGATACATTATGGATTTTTCTGCGACAATTTATCGTCAGAAGAAAGAAAATCTTCGGGAAAGCATGGATGAGGAACAAATACAGCAGATTGAACAAGCAAAAGACAAAATGAAAGATAATTTTTTGACATAATTGTTGTTGACAAAACCATAGACTGTGGTCTATACTGTGTCTTGTAAACGACAAGGACGTCATGTACAGTTAGTACATGGCGTCTTTTTGTTTAGCGGTAAATTCCGAAGGGATTTCTTGCTAAACAAAAGGCACATTCTTTTACACATTTTTATTCGAAGTCCGGAACGAATAGCATGAAGTAGTATATGATCAAAAGAAGGAAAGCGAGGAGATTCTTATGAAACTCAAAGACACAGGACTCACAGCAGAAGAATTAAAGGACATTGTAAAAAAATATATGGTAGAAACCTATGCAAGATATGATTTTATCGCAGAACGTGCAGAAGGTATGTATCTCTACGATGAAAAAGGGGTAGCTTACCTCGACTTTTATGGTGGAGTTGCCGTAAATACACCAGGTAACAGAAATCCGAAGGTTGTCGCAGCAGTAAAAGACCAGCTTGATGACATCATGCATACATTCAATTACCCATACACAATTCCACAGGCACTTCTCGCAAAGAAGATCTGTGACACAATCGGAATGGATAAGATTTTCTTCCAGAACTCAGGAACAGAAGCCAACGAATGTATGATCAAGATGGCAAGAAAATACGGCGTTGAAAAATATGGCCCGGAACATTACCATATCGTAACAGCAATCAATGGTTTCCACGGAAGAACATACGGAGCACTTTCCGCAACAGGACAGCCGGATAACGCATGCCAGCTTGGATTCAAACCGATGCTTCCGGGATTCTCCTACGCAGAATATAACAACCTTGAAGATTTCAAGTCAAAAGTAACAGATAACACGATCGCGATCATGATCGAGCCGGTACAGGGCGAAGGTGGTGTACATCCGGCAACACAGGAATTTATCGAAGGACTTCGTAAACTCTGTGATGAAAGAGGTATGCTTCTCCTTCTCGATGAAGTACAGACCGGATGGGGACGTACAGGATCTCCAATGGCATTCATGGGATATGGTGTAAAACCTGACTGTGTAACGATGGCAAAAGCTATGGGAGGCGGAATGCCGATCGGTGCATGCTGCGCAAGCGAAGAAGTAGCTGCAGTATTTACATCAGGAACACATGGCTCTACATACGGTGGACATCCACTTGCATGTGCCGCATCTCTTGCTTCTATTTCTGAAATCCTCGACAAAGATTTAAGTGGAAATGCAAAAGTAATGGGTGAATACATGAAAGAAAAACTTGCAGAGCTTCCACATGTAAAAGAAGCAAGAGGAAAAGGACTTCTGGTAGGATGCGAATACGATATTCCGATCGCTCTTGAAGTAAAATGGGCATGCTTCAGAAGAAGACTTCTGATCACAGCGATCGGCGACAGCGTAAACCGTATGATCCCGCCACTGATCCTTGCAAAAGAACACGTAGATCAGGCAATCGAGATCATGAGAGATGCAATCAACGAAGCTGCTGCAAAATATGAGGCAGATCAGAAGACTGCATAGTATAGACATTCCTCCGACTTATTGATATAATTGTATAAAAAATAGAGTACCGGCACAGAAATCCCCCAGTTTCTGTGCCGGTTTTTGAGGTGAAAAATATGTTAGAAAGAATGCAGCTTTTTCCGCTGAATTTTTATAAAAAAGCAAAATTTAACGGAAGTATGGGAAAAATGAACTATCGCCTGGCGAAAGAAGAAAAAAAGACCGATGAGGAAAATTCAGAAACGATTCTTGTCGGAAGTATCTGGGAAGGACCGTTTATTTATGATAAGATTCCACAGGAAAAGATCACAAAGAGAGAATTCCCATTTGCAGAAGAAGGAATCTGTCAGGCAATGGACTGGTTCAATGAGGAAGGCGAAAAAATGAACCGGGAAGTGTAAAGAAAGGTTCTATTTTCCTGTCAGAAGGCTTATTTATATAGTATCGATGGATGGAAAAAAGGAGTCTTATGATGCGCAAATTTCTGGCAGGTCTGCTTGGCATGGTTCTGTGCGTGCAGACCGTATATGGGATCCCGGTCCGGGCGGCAGATGTTTTCGAGCCGGGAGAAAGACCGAAAGCTATGCAGGATGTGATCCGGCAGGAGGATCCGGAGCAGACGAACAGAGACAATTCGGGCAATCTGACCGGTCTGGAACTATCTGCTGAGTCCGCAGTTATTATGGAAGCTTCCGGAGGTCAGGTTCTCTTAGAAAAAAATGCGGATGAGAAAAGGCCCCCGGCGAGTGTGACAAAGGTTATGACGCTGCTTCTGATCTTTGATGCACTGGCAGACGGAACGATCACGCCGGATACCGAAGTCACAACTTCTGAGTACGCTGCATCGATGGGCGGATCCCAGGTATTTCTGGAAGCTGGTGAGAAGCAGACTGTGGATACAATGATCAAGTGCATTGCTGTGGCAAGTGCCAATGATGCCTGCGTGGCGATGGCAGAAAAGATTGCCGGGAGTGAACCGGCTTTTGTGGAAAAGATGAATCAGAGATCGGCAGGGCTTGGAATGACGAATACCCATTTTGTCAACTGCAATGGACTGGACACGGAAGGGCATCTGACGACAGCGAGAGACATTGCACTGATGTCACGGGAACTGATCACGAAGTATCCACAGATCGAGGACTACTCAACGATCTGGATGGAAAATATTACCCACACTACGGCAAAGGGCAGCAGTGAATTCGGACTGAGTAATACCAACAAACTGATCCGGCAGTATGAATACGCAACCGGACTGAAGACCGGATCCACAAGCGGTGCGAAGTTCTGCCTGTCTGCAACGGCAAGAAAAGACGGGGTCAATATGATTGCGGTTGTGATGGCAGAGCCGGATTCTAAGACACGGATAAAGGATGCCATTGCCATGTTAAACTATGGCTTTGGGAAATGCAGTATTTACCAGGATGAAAAGGCACTGGAAAAAATTGTGTATGCCGAAGTGAAACATGGAATGCAGGAGAAGGCAAAGGGAGAGACGCTGGAGGGTTTCCGGTATGTGGATACCAGTGGATCAGATCTGTCTGCCGTGGAAAAAGAGGTACAGATACAGAAACAGACTGCCCCGGTAAAAAAAGGCGACCAGATCGGAGAAGTCATATACCGGCTGAATGAGAAAACCATCGGAAGCGTTCCGGTTTATGCGACAGAAGGTGTCGGGGAGTTGACATTTGGGGGCGCATTCCTTAAAATTTTGGAAGAAATGATGGTATAACGAAAGAGGGAAGAGATGAAGGCAACAGGGATTATTGTATTGATACTGGTGATTTTTGCAGCAGCAGTTCTTGCAGAAGTATGGCGGGAGCTGCACTGCTTCAAGATTACAAGATACCGGATCAGAACCAGTAAAATAAAGGGAGATGCCGGAAAAGTACGGATTGCTTTCTTAAGTGATCTGCATAATCATGTCTATGGAAAAGAGAATGAGGAGCTGCTTTTGGCGATCAGGGAAGCAAAGCCGGATCTGATCCTGGCAGGCGGCGATATGCTGGTCGGGAAAGCCGGAAGAGACTGGACACCGGCAGCGGATTTGATGAAAAAACTTCCACAGATCGCACCGGTCTGGTGTTGTAATGGCAATCATGAGCAGAGAATGCATGAGCAGCCGGAGATTTACGGCAAAGAATATGGATATTATGAGAATGAACTGAAAAAGGCAGGAATTCATGTCCTGGTGAATGGATCAGAAGAGATCCCGGTAAACGGGATGAAGCTGCGCTTATATGGGATGGAGCTTCCATTTGGATGCTATAAAAAAGGATGGAAGGTGTGTCCGCTTACGACTGGCGAGATGGAAGAACGGATTGGCAGTGCAGAGACGGACGCATACTGCATTTTAATGGCACATCATCCGCTTTACGCAGAAACCTACTGGAAGTGGGGGGCAGACCTGGTGCTGTCCGGACATTTACATGGCGGGATTGCCAGACTTCCACTGCTTGGCGGTGTGATCAGTCCGCAGTTCCGTCTGTTTCCACGCTACAGCGGGGACTGTTATGAAAAAGACGGGAAATATATTGTGGTCAGCAAAGGCCTCGGAACCCACACGATCAATTTCCGCTTCTGGAATCCGGCAGAGTTAGTCGTACTTGATATCATCCCGGCTTTCCTGTATAATAAATAAGGTTATCGACAATTTGACTGGAAAGGATATCTATGGGAAAAGGAATACCGGTAAAGCTGCAGGTTTTTGAGGGACCTCTGGATCTGCTCTTACATTTGATCGATAAAAATAAAATAGACATCTACGATATTCCGATCGTAGAGATCACCAATCAGTATATGGAATATATCCAGGCGATGGACAGAGCAGACCTGAATGTCATGAGTGAATTTTTGGTCATGGCGGCAACACTTCTGGACATCAAATGCAAGATGCTTCTTCCAAAGGAAGTCAATGAAGAGGGCGAGGAAGAAGATCCGCGTCAGGAACTGGTAGAGCAGCTTTTGCAGTACAAGATGTACAAATATATGTCTTATGAACTGCGTGACCGCCAGGTGGACGGAGAAAAGCTGTTCTATAAGGGAGCGACCATTCCGGATGAAGTAAAGGAATACGAAGAACCGGTAGATCTGGATACGCTTCTTGACGGGCTGACCCTGACGAAGCTGAATGATATTTTTCAGGATATCCTGAAAAGACAGGCAGATAAGACGGATCCGATCCGAAGTAAGTTCGGAAAGATCGAGAAAGAAGAGGTTACGCTTCCGGAGAAACTGGAATATGTTTATGAGTATGCAAAGGTACATCACAGATTCAGTTTCCGGGATCTCCTGAAAAAGCAGGCATCCAAGGTACAGATCATTGTCACCTTCCTGGCGGTGCTGGAGCTGATGAAGACAGGAGAGATACAGGTATATCAGGAACATACGTTTGATGATATCATCATTACATCGGACGAGGGACTGCGGCAAGGAGTATAGAAGAAAATGAGAACAAAACAGTTGGAGAGTATCATAGAGGCAATCCTGTTCACTATGGGAGATTCGGTCGAGGTGAGTAAGATCGCATCCGCAATCGAGCAGGATGTGCCGACGACGGAGAAACTTATCCATAATATGATGGACAAGTATCAGAAAGAGGAGCGTGGCATCCGGATCATCGAACTGGATCATGCATATCAGCTCTGTAGCAAACCGGAGATGTATGAGTATCTGATCCGGATTGCAAAGCAGCCGAAAAAGTATGTCCTGACAGATGTCATGCTGGAGACGCTTTCAATCATTGCTTACCGTCAGCCGATCACCAAGCTGGAGATTGAGAAGATTCGCGGAGTCAAATCGGATCATGCGGTAAACAAGCTGATCGAGTACAATCTGGTCTGCGAGCTTGGGCGCCTTGATGCACCGGGACGTCCGCTGCTTTTTGGAACAACCGAAGAATTTCTGCGCAGATTCAGTGTGCAGTCTTTAGATGATCTCCCGGGCATTGAACCGGAGAAGCTGGAGACATTCAAAGAAGAAGCGGAAGATGAGGCACAGATCCGGCTGAATATTTAAAATGGAATCCATAGTATAAACGCCCGTCCCTGTTCATAAAATGGAACAGAAAAGAGCAGGAGGGAGACCGGGGCGCATGAAAAAGAATGAAAAGAAGAGGAATGGAATACCGGCACGGACCAGAAGAGGGATTCTGGCAGCGTGCATGGTATTCTTTTTTAGTTTGCAGATTTTTCAAGGAAAGATGCTATGGAGAGAATCCACAGGAGAAAGTCCGGGTAAGGTCTTATCCGGGAAAGTGCCTGCGGAAGAAAATGAACGGACACAGATAATGGAGACTACGCAGCAAAAGGAACCTGTCTCGGATGCGCAGACTGCACAGGCAAAAGAAACCCGTGAGCAGGAAAGGGAGCAGCTTCTTACCCGGCTCTATGCCCGTTCCGCTGCGCTGGTGGATGCGGACAGCGGCAGGGTTCTGCTCGGAAAAGAAGAGCATGTAATGCGCCCGATGGCAAGTACAACGAAGATCATGACTTGTATTCTTGCGCTGGAAAAGGGGAATCCGAAGGACCTGGTGACAGCCTCTGCAAATGCGGCCGCACAGCCGAAGGTTCATCTGGGAATGCACGAAGGGGAAGCGTTTTATCTGGGGGATCTTCTATATTCCCTGATGCTGGAATCCCATAATGATTCTGCAGTGGCGATCGCGGAACACCTTGCAGGATCCGTTCCGCAATTTGCCGGGTGGATGAATGAAAAGGCAGAAGAAATCGGATGCACTGAGGCACATTTTGTTACGCCAAACGGATTGGATGGAGAGGACGTGGGCGGTGTACACAGCATTTCAGCTGCAGATCTGGCAAAAATCATGAGCTACTGTGTCCTGCGTTCTCCCAAAGCTGCAGAATTTCTTGCGATCACGCAAATGCCGGCATACAGCTTTTCTGATGCTGAGGGAAAGGGAAATTTTAGCTGCAGCAACCACAATGCATTTCTTCAGATGATGGATGGCGCGATTTCCGGGAAAACAGGGTTTACCGGGGATGCCGGATATTGTTATGTAGGGGCTTTACAGAGTGAGGGCCGTACATTTGTAGTGGCACTGCTTGCCTGTGGCTGGCCAAACAACAAGAATTATAAATGGACAGATACCAGAAAACTGATGAAGTACGGAATGGCACATTATCGTTATGATGAGGTGTGGAAAATACCGGAGCTTTCGAAAATACCCGTGGAAAACGGTGTTTCCCAAAATGGTTTGTTTGGAAAAGCAGCAGTGGAAGTGGAAATCAAAGGAAAAGAAAGTCCGGGTAAGATTCTGGTCGGAGATGATGATGTGGCAGAAGAAAAGACAGAAATACCGGAAAAACTGGATGCGCCGGTGAAAAGCGGAACACCGGTCGGACAGATCACGTATCTCTTAAATGGGGAGAAATGGGGGAGCTGCCAGGCTGTTGTAAAAGAAACAGTCAGACGGAGAACATTTACCTGGATAGCCATGAAAATGTGTGAAATGTTTTACCAATTTAATTTTTAAAACACGAGAAGAATAAAATAGATCAAGAAAATTGCTTAAATTCATCAATGGACTTTCGCGATAAGATATGTTAGCATTAGCTAGACAACAAAATAAGACAAGAAAGTTGACGGATATTTGTGAAAAGTCAGGAATTAGGCAAATTGTGTGATTTTTATGAAAAATTTCTTGTTTTTTCATATGAACAGAAGAAAAAGCAGATGCCGCCCTTTCCAATTAAATAAAAGGAGAGAAACAAAATGGAAAACTGTAAGAAATACGAGAGACAATATTTTATGCCTCCGAAATTTGAATATGATTGGGTGAAAAAAGATTATGTAGACGCACCGCCGATCTGGTGCAGCGTTGACCTGCGTGATGGAAACCAGGCACTGATCGAGCCGATGAGTCTGGATGAAAAGCTGGAATTCTTCCAGTTATTGGTTGATGTGGGATTCAAAGAGATCGAAGTCGGATTCCCGGCAGCATCTGAGACAGAGTACCAGTTCATGCGTACCCTGATCGAGAAAGACATGATCCCGGATGACGTGACTGTCCAGGTACTGACACAGGCAAGAGAGCACATCATCAAACGTACCTTCGAAGCCGTACAGGGAGCACCACATGCTGTGATCCACGTGTACAACTCAACCTCTGTTGCACAGAGAGAACAGGTTTTCAAAAAAGACAAAGAACAGGTAAAACAAATCGCCATCGACGGAGCAAAGCTGTTGAAACAGCTTGCTGATCAGACAGAAGGAAACTTTACTTTCGAGTACAGTCCGGAAAGCTTTTCAGGAACAGAGGTGGACTATGCAGTGGATGTCTGCAATGCAGTACTGGATGTATGGCAGCCGACAAAAGATAAAAAAGTAATCATCAACATTCCGACAACCGTAGAAAACGCAATGCCGCATGTATTTGCAGGACAGGTAGAATATGTAGATAAGAATCTGAAATACCGTGATGGCGTGGTACTCAGCCTTCACCCACACAACGACCGTGGATGCGGCGTGGCAACTGCTGAAATGGGTATTCTTGCAGGTGCAGACCGTATCGAAGGAACCTTATTTGGAAATGGAGAACGTACCGGTAACGTGGATATCGTGACACTGGCACTCAATATGTTCTCGCAGGGTGTAGATCCGGGACTGGATTTCACTGACATTCCAAAGATCCGTGAAATCTACGAACGCCTGACCAGAATGCATGTCTATGAAAGACAGCCATATGCAGGAGATCTGGTATTTACCGCATTCTCCGGTTCCCATCAGGATGCCATCGCAAAAGGTATGGCATGGCGTGAAGCGGAAGAAAGAGATCACTGGACCGTACCGTATCTGCCGATCGATCCGAAGGACATCGGAAGAACTTACGATAAAGATGTTATCCGTATCAACAGCCAGTCAGGAAAAGGCGGTGTAAGCTACATTCTGAAACAGAACTTTGGCATCAGCGTTCCGAAAGAAATGCGTGAAGAAGTCGGCTACATGGTAAAAGATGTATCCGATAAAGCACACAAAGAGCTGACTCCGGACTGGGTATACCACATTTTTGAAGATCATTATGTAAATTACAAAGGAATCTTCTCTATCGATGAATGCCACTTCAAACAGGAAGATGGTATTATAGCAGATGCAACCATTTCCCATGCAAATGGAAAACGTGTGGTAACAGCAGGCGGTAACGGACGTCTTGACGCAGTCAGCAATGCGATCAAACAGTACTTTGGTATCAGCTATGAACTGAGCTTCTACGAAGAACATTCCCTGACACGTGGTTCTTCTTCCAAGGCATGTGCTTATGTAGGTGTCATCTGCAATGGAAAGACCTACTGGGGAGTCGGAATTGATGCCGATATCATCAAAGCTTCTATTGAGGCATTGACAGTTGCTGTCAATAAGATCGATGAACTGAAGAATGTGAATGAATGTAAAGATGAAAGAATGGTAGAGATCATGAACTATATCCAGGCAAATTATCTGGATGTATCTTTAGATGATCTGGCAGAAAAATTCTTCCTGTCCAAACCGTATCTTTCTAAATATATCAAAGAAAAATCCGGAATGACTTTCGGGGATATTGTCAAAAAAGTCAGAATGAAAAAGGCACGTGCCCTGTTAAAGAGCAGCAGCATGACCGTTGAAAATATTGCACTGACCGTTGGATATCAGAATGTAGAGCATTTCAACAGACTTTTCAAGAAGGCGTACAATATCACACCGGTACAGTTCCGCAACCAGAAATAAATAATATATAAAAATGACGAAAAAAGGCGCAAAAAACGGGGAAAAGACGTTTTTTGCGTTCTTTTTTTGTCAATGTTTATGAATGTGAACAAAATTTCATATTTACAGACGAAAATATTGACAAAGTGAACAAAAAAAGTAAGATACTTGTATGTTCAAAATAAAAAACAAAAGTTAAAAATTATGAAACAAGGAGGAGTGAAGACATCTGAGGATGGGGAAAAATTAACGATTGTTTTTTGTTGAATGAATAGCATACAAAAGGTTATTTTGGAGGGAAAAATAATGAACGAACATGATGAGGCGTTAAGAAAACAAACCGCCTTTTTAGGACAGCCAAAGGGTGTGGGAACCCTGAGCTTTATGCAGCTTTGTAACTCTTTTGCAAACTATGCGATGAGTGCGGTACTGATTTACTACTTATACGCAAATGCACCGGAAGGACTTGGATTCAGCAAGGCAAATGCAGCACAGCTGATTTCTTTATATTCAACAGTTGTCGTACTGACAGGTATTGTCGGAAGCTTTGTCTGCGACCGTATCTTAGGATGCCGGAAGTCTTTATTTATAGCAAGATCACTTTCATTTATTGGATATGTATGCCTTGCATTACCACTTGGCGTTCCTGGCTATGGAATCGCTATGGGATGTCTGGCAATCGGACCGATGTTCGGTGGCAGATGTCTGGATGCTCTTCTTGGAAAATTCTATGATGAATCCGATGGAAGACGTGACAGCGCTTACACGATTTCTTACGTAATTTCCAACATTGGTGCAGCAGCTCCGGTACTTTCCGGTGCAATCGCAGCAGCACTCGGATACCATGTAGCATTCGCGGCATGTGCAGTCCTTGCATTCCTGGGTATCGTTGTATATGCAGTTACATACAAACCGTTCTTCGGTAATATCGGTATTGAACCGGATGATCCGCTTCCGGATGATAAGAAACGTTCTTTCATCACAAAGATGATCATTGTACTTGTTATCTGCGCAGTTGTTCTTGCAACGCTTTTTGCAACAGGAACATTAAGTATTTCTGTATTCTCAAATGTAATCAGTACTGTATCGATCATTATCCCGATCGTATACCTGGTAGTTATTTACAAAAGTAAAAAGACAGAGCCACATGAGAAGAAGAAAATCCTCTGCCTGGTTCCGCCGTTCATCTGTAACGCAGTTACCCTGCTGATCTGGACACAGACAATTTCAATCCTTGCAATCTTCTATGAAGAAAAGGTTAACCGTGTACTGTTCGGAATTGAAGTGCCTGCAGCATCTATGCAGACAATCCCAGCAGTATTTGCAGTTATCATCGGAAGTATCCTGACAGCAGTATGGACAAAACTCGGAAAGAAACAGCCATACGGAACCACAAAGATGGGTATCGGAACAATCTTCTGGGGATTTGGAGCTTTAATCATTGCACTCCTCTATGTAATCTATCCTGGAGATGCAAAAGTCAGCGCATGGTGGATCGTATTATTCTATGCAATCCTGATGCTTGGTGAAGGATTTACCTGCCCGATCGGTTACTCAATCACGGCTGTTGCAGCACCGAAGGCATTCATGACACAGATGATGACAATCTGGTCAATGTCACAGTCTACAGGAGCTGCTCTTAACACGCTGCTTACAAACTTCTACAAAGAAGGAAGCGAAATTCCGTTCTTCGTAGCAATCGGTTTGGGTGTATGTGCAGTCGGTGCGGTTGTAGCAATTTTCAGTAAAAAGCTTGCAGTCGGAATGGGACTGGACAAGAACGCAGAAGCATAAAAGATTAGGAAATAAGTTTATGTTTCAGGAGGATGAAAAATAAATGTCAGAGAATTGTAATTATGCACCGGTCGAAAAAGTCATTCTGATCGATGACAGAAGAATTGAGATTTATTGGGGCGAACAGATGCGCCGTGCTGATAATGAAAACGATTATCTGGTAAAATACAAAGGGGAAGTACAGGAACTGGTACACTGGACCAGTGATATGACATGGGATTATGGTACGGTATACCAGAAAGAATCCATGCGTACCACACTTTCCCTGGTTCATCCGGTTGATCCGGAATGTGCAGGAGAGGTTACCGTACAGGTTGTCGGAAAGCTGACTGATGTAAAAGACAGACCGGCAGACAATGAAAAGGTCTACCAGACCGTGTATCAGCCATATTATGTAGTCCGCAAAAAAGGGACCTCCGGCATTGTAGTAAAAGCCGGAGAAAAAACAACACCGGCTGTAGTGGATAAAGCACTTGCAATTATTGATATGATGCTTGAAAAGATCCCGGAAGTAGCAGAAGAGCTCGTCCGCAGAGGCGCAGAGATATCTGTGTTCGGACTGCTTGAGAATGCATATGATGTCCCGGAACACAGAATGGGATATCTGCTTGCAACCCGTCACGTGGCAGGTTACGGCGGTGAGATGACGAATCCGGCATCCTCTATTTCAGAGGCAAATGTAATCCGTCTCAGAACCGGAAGATATGCAACCAGTTATCCAAATGAGATGATCCTTGTGCATGAATTCGGACATGCGATCCATCTGGTTGGAATGAATGGTCTGAAAGACCAGACGCTTGCAGACATGATCCGGAAAGCATATCAGCATGCCAGCGACAATGGTTTGTGGCCGGACACTTATGCGATCAGCAATTACGAAGAGTATTTTGCAACCTTAAGTACTGTCTGGTTCAATGTCATGCAGGAAGGTGTTGACGGACGATGGGATGGTATCCGCGGACCGGTCAACACAAGAGAGGAACTGAAGGTCTATGATCCGGAAGGATATGAGCTGATGAAGCACATTTATCCGGAGAAGACACTTCCGGAACCTTGGCATTATAATGTAAACATCTATGATATTGATGGAAAACCATACAAATCATATGATGAAAATATGAAATTCAACTGGGATTTCATTCAGTAGGAGATGGAACAATGAATACACGCATACAGAAAATTGTAGATGCTGTAAAGAAAAATGGTCATGACGGAATTGTGATCAGCAAAGGCAGCGACATTAAGTATCTGACCGGCTTTACCGGAGAATATGGAGTTGCAGTCCTGCTTTTGACAGAAAAGAAAAACTATTTTGTAACCGATGGACGGTTTGAATTCCAGGCCGCACAGGAAACAGAAGGATTTGAAGTTGTTGTCTACGGTGAAGGACTGAATTACTTCAGCCAGACCGGTAAATTGGCGGCAGAAGCAGGGGTAAAACAGTGTGCAATCTGTGGAGCAGATCTTACGTTTGATGATTATCAGGATCTGGTAAGTCAGGCGCCTGATACCAAATTCGTTTCCGAAGGGTCTTATGTAGAACCTTTACGTGCGATCAAGACACCGGAAGAAATCGAGACGATCGAACAGGCATGCCGGATTTCAGAGAGATCTTTCTATGCACTGCTTGATGTGATCAAACCGGGCGTTACAGAGATCGATATTGCAAATGAACTGGAATATCAGTTCAGAAGCCGTGGCGGCTCCGGATTCTGCTTCGAGACGATCGTAGCATCTGGTCCGGATAACGGAGCAAACTGTCATGCGACAGCATCCGATAGAAAAATCCAGCTTGGTGATTTTGTGACGATTGATTTCGGGACTTATTATCACGGATACTGCTCGGATATTACCCGTACTGTTGCAGTAGGGAAAGCCAAAAATCCGGAGCTTTACAAGATGTTTGACGTAGTCAGAAAAGCAAAGGATGCTGGTCAGAACAGCCTGAAACCGGGAATGGTTATGGGCGAGCTCAGAGATATCATCGTGAAGGTAGTAGAAGATGCAGGCTATCATATTCCACATGGTCCGGGACACAACTTCGGACTGGATATTCATGAACAGCCGTATATCTGTACCGGCAGTAAAGTGACCCTTCAGCCGGGAATGGTTCATACGATCGAACCTGGAATTTACATTCCGGGAATCGGCGGCGTCCGTCAGGAAGATGATTTCCTGATCACAGAAGATGGATACCGCAGAATTACAAATATTACAGATGCTCTGATCACATTGTAATAAAAATGTTGTCATCCTAAAAAAGTATAAAGAATGGAGGAAATCCTTATCTGGTGGTTTGCCGGATAAGGGTTTCCTTTTTTTGCGGGGACGGTCTGCGAAAGGGAGGTAGTGAGGCAGATTAAAAAAATATAGGGGTGAAGTCCATTGTGCAAAACATTGCAATGAGCCTCTGAAAGCGAAAATTGTGTCAGCAGAGGCTTCCACAATTTTTGAGTCTCATCTCCATTGCACAATAAGTGCCTTCACCCCTATATTTTTTTAAATCTACCGCTGTAATCTTTGGACGCAGACCTGGGAATCGCAAAAATTTAATATTGATTGTTAAACGATGTTGTGAGTAAAATGAAAAGTGCAAGTGTATCCGTATAAAGTTTTGAACGTAAAACGGATTAAAAAATGCAAAATATTTAACAGATTCTGTGGAAAACGGTTGCGTCGGTTTGAAAAAACAAGTATAATACACTTCAAAATGGTTGCACTTTAAAATATTAAAGAATGAATGCGACGAGAGAGAGGCGGCATGAAAGGGCTGCGTGTATTTGAAAAATAAAGGGATAAAAGAGGGACTAAGGGATGATTATCAGTACGAAATATCTGATTACAGGAGATGGAAAGACCGTTCTTACGGATAAGGCAGTCTATATTGGAGAGGACGGCAAGATCGGAAAAATCGCACCAAAAGAAGAGCTGCTGAAAGAATTTCCGCAGGAGGAAGTTAAGGAATATGGTGATGCGACACTTCTTCCGGGACTTATGGATATGCATGCGCATCTTGCATACGGCTATTCCCAGCCGGACAGCTTTAATTATGGGGCACAGCTGATCATGTTATATGCGTTGCAGCATGCGCAGGCTGCATTTGAAAGAGGGATTACCACGGTGCGGGATATGTCTTCAGCACATGGTGTATGCAAGAATCTGAAACTGGCAGAAAAGAAGGGATTTATCGTGATCCCGAGAATCGTGCATACGGATACCGGAATCTGCATGACGGGCGGACATGCCTGGGATGAAGTCGAGGAAGCGGACGGTCCGTGGGCAATCCGTAAAGAAATCCGTAAGCAGGTTCGCGATGGTGCGGAATGGGTGAAGATCCTGACCACCAACCGCGAACCGTATCCGGAGCTTACCCAGGAAGAACTGGATGCGGCGGTGGATGAGTGCCACAGAAGAGGAATCAAGTGTGGCGTGCATGCCGGAACCAATCCGGGGATCCAGATGTGTATTGATGCCGGATTTGACACGATCGAACATGGAACTTTTATGACGCTGGATCATGCAAAGCAGATGGCAGAAAAAGGTATTGCCTGGACACCGACTATCATGGCATATACTTATCTCTATGAACTGTGCAAGGAAAATATCGAGAAGAATGGCGATGCACCGGTCAGTGATCCGGTCATGCAAAAAGAGATGGCAAATTATGAATTCTTTGAACCGGCATACAAAGCGTACCGGGATCATTTTAAAGAATTTTATGATACGGGTGTGACGGTTCTTGCCGGCACCGATATGGTGATGTATCATTCTCCGCTCTTACCGCTTCCGAGAGAACTGCAATATATGGTGGAATACGGAATTACACCGGTGCAGGCAGTACAGGTGGCAACTTCCAATCCGGCAAAGGTTCTGGGTGTGGAAAAAGAACGCGGACTTGTTGCCGAAGGACTGGATGCAGATCTTCTGGTAGTTGGCGGTGACTTAAGCAGGGATATCACCAGATTAAAAGATGTAAAATTTGTTACACTTGGCGGAAAAAGAGTCTTTGAAGACGGCATCCGTTATGTCGGAACAGGGAATATGTTTATGTAAAAAAAGGCTTCTGCGTTGCAGAGGCTTTTTTACACGTGAAAATTACTTGTCGAAAATTTAACAAAACAAGAGAAAACTTATCAAAAACAGTTGCGTATTGCATAGAAAGCAAGTATAATATACACGGCAGAAAATTTGATTTAATTATTAAATTTATAAAAATGGAGGGCTAGATTTATGAGCAACACAACATCATCAAACCCGGCGAGCTTAAGAATTGCCAATTTGCTCGATGAGGGAAGCTTTGTTGAAATCGGTGGACAGGTAACTGCAAGAGCAACAGATTTCAACATGCAGGAGAAAAAAGCTCCGACAGATGGCGTCATTACAGGTTACGGTGTAATCGATGGAAACCTGGTATATGTATACAGCCAGGACGCATCTGTACTGAACGGAACCATCGGTGAGATGCACGCAAAGAAGATTGCGAACATTTATGATATGGCAATGAAGATGGGCGCACCGGTGATCGGTCTGATTGACTGCGCAGGACTTCGTCTTCAGGAAGCAACTGACGCACTGAACGCATTCGGAAGCTTCTATTACAAACAGGCTATGGCTTCTGGCGTAATTCCACAGATCACAGCAGTATTCGGCAATTGCGGTGGTGGACTGGCAGCGGCAGCAGCACTTTCTGATTTTACATTCATGGCAGAGAACGGAAAATTATTCGTAAACTCTCCGAACACCATTCCGGGCAACACCGCGGACAAATGCGATACAGCAAGCGCAAAATTCCAGAGTGAAGAATCCGGAATCGTTGACGGCGTAGGAAGCGAAGAAGAAATTCTTGGCGAGATCCGCTCACTCGTAGCAATTCTTCCGGCTAACAACGAAGACAACGATGCATATGATGAATGCACAGATGATCTGAACAGAGTATGTGCAGATCTTGAGAATGCAGCAGAAGATGCAGCACTTGCTCTTTCTATGGTCTCTGACAATGGTGTATTCATTGAGACAAAGAAAGCTTATGCAAAAGATATGGTAACAGGATTCATCCGCCTGAACGGAATGACAGTAGGTGCTGTTGCCAACCGCTCAAAGGTATACGATGAAGAAGGCAACACAGCAGAAGAATTCGACGGCACACTCTCAGCAATGGGATGCAAGAAAGCAGCAGCTTTCGTTAAATTCTGTGATGCATTCGGAATTCCGGTACTCACACTTACAAATGTAAAGGGACTCAAGGCAACTGCATGCTCAGAAAAGAACCTTGCAAGAGAGATGGCAGCTCTCACTTATGCATTTGCAGATGCAACTGTACCAAAAGTCAATGTGATCACAGGTAAAGCATTCGGAAGTGCATATGTGACAATGAACAGCAAAGCAATCGGAGCAGACATGGTATACGCATGGCCGGAAGCTGAGATTGGAATGATGGCAGCAGACATGGCAGCGAAGATCATGTACACAGATGCAGATGCAGATACATTAAAAGCAAAGACAGAAGAATACAAAGAACTTCAGTCAAGCCCGCTTTCCGCAGCTGGAAGAGGATATGTAGATACCATCATCGAACCGGCAGATACCAGAAAATATGTGATCGGTGCATTTGAGATGTTATTTACAAAAAGGGAAGAAAGACCATCCAAAAAACACGGAACAATTTAGCGAGGTGAAGCAAAGTGAAGAAAAAGATTAGTTTAGTAGTCGCAGTTCTGGTACTTGTGCTCGGCCTTGCAGGCTGCGGGAATGCCAAGACCGTCAGCTATGACAAAGATACACTGATCCAGTCTTGTGATGCTGTTTTTGATATCATTGAGAGCGGATCCATCACAAGCGACCAGATCACAGAGATGTCAGACTGGAATCAGGGATATCTGATGGCACAGTTTGAAAACCAGACCGGTGTGCAGATGGAAGCAGACACTTTTGCAACTGCACTGGAAGGATGGAAAGCATCCCTGGAAGAATGCGGCGATTATGAAAGCCATAAAGACTATGAATTCGAGGCATCTTCTACAGGTGTTACGGTAACTGCACCGGCAACATTTTCTGACAGAAGTGCAGACCTGGAATTCGTATTCGATGAGAATATGACTCTGGAATCATTTACAGTCAATGCTCATTACGGCATGAGCGAAATCCTTGAAAAAGCGGGACTTAACACATTACTTGGTATGGGAACTGTATTCGTAATGCTTATTTTCATGAGCTTTATCATTTCCCTGATCAAATACGTTCCTGCATTACTTAACGGTACATCCAAGAAGAAAAAAGAAGAAGCTCCGAAGGCAGCACCGGCTCCGGCAGTGGCAGCAGCTGTAGAAGAAGCAGAAGAAATGGATGATACCGAACTTGTTGCAGTTATCGCAGCAGCGATCGCAGCAGCAGAAGGAACTACTACAGACGGATTTGTAGTACGTTCTATCAAGAGAAGAAAATCAAACAAATGGAATGCATAGTGCGAATAGAATCAGGAGGATTTAAAGATGAAAAACTATACAATCACAGTTAACGGTAACGTATATGATGTTACAGTAGAAGAAAACGGAAACGGAGCAGCTGCAGCACCAGTAGCAGCACCGAAGGCAGCTCCGAAAGCAGCACCGAAGGCAGCTCCAAAAGCAGCAGCCGGAGCTGGAAGCATCAAGGTAGAAGCAGGTGCAGCCGGAAAAGTATTTAAGATCGAAGCAAGCGTAGGACAGAAAGTATCCCGCGGTGATGCAGTTCTTATCGTAGAAGCAATGAAGATGGAAATTCCTGTTGTAGCTCCGGAAGACGGAACAGTTGCAAGTATCGATGTAGCAGTAGGTGATGCAGTAGAAGCAGGACAGACACTGGCTACATTGAACTAAGGAGCAACATCCTTTTGAAAAACAGGAGGTTATAACATGGAATATATCACTAACACACTGGGAAACCTCGTGCAGCAGACTGCGTTCCTCAACCTGACTTGGGGTAACTACATTATGATCGCAGTTGCATGTTTTTTCCTTTATCTTGCAATCAAGCATGGGTTTGAACCGCTTCTGCTTGTACCGATTGCATTTGGTATGCTCCTGGTAAATATTTACCCGGATATCATGCTTCATGCAGAAGATTCGGCTAACGGAACGGGCGGACTTTTGTATTACTTCTTCCAGCTGGATGAGTGGTCTATTCTCCCGTCACTTATTTTCATGGGTGTCGGTGCGATGACTGACTTCGGACCGCTCATTGCCAACCCGGCGAGCTTCCTCCTCGGTGCGGCAGCACAGTTTGGTATTTTCGCAGCTTATCTTGGTGCGATGGCTCTTGGTTTCTCTGATAAGGCAGCAGCTGCTATCTCCATCATCGGTGGAGCAGACGGACCGACATCCATCTTCCTTGCAGGTAAGCTCCAGCAGACGGCTCTGATGGGACCGATCGCCGTGGCGGCGTACTCGTACATGTCACTGGTTCCGATCATCCAGCCGCCGATCATGAAGCTTCTCACAACAGAGAAGGAAAGAAAGATTAAAATGGGACAGCTTCGTCCGGTTACACAGCTTGAGAAAATTCTGTTCCCGATCATCGTAACCATCGTTGTATGTATGATTCTTCCGACAACAGCTCCTCTGGTAGGTATGCTGATGCTTGGTAACCTGTTCAAAGAATCCGGTGTTGTAAGACAGCTGACAGAGACCGCATCCAACGCAATGATGTACATCGTAGTTATCCTGCTTGGTACATCTGTAGGTGCTACTACAAGTGCAGAGGCATTCTTAAATGTCAGCACATTGAAGATCGTACTACTTGGTCTGATCGCATTCGCATTCGGTACCGCAGCAGGTGTCCTGTTTGGAAAACTGATGTGCGTAGCCACACATGGCAAGGTAAATCCGCTGATTGGTTCAGCCGGAGTATCTGCCGTACCTATGGCAGCCCGTGTATCTCAGAAAGTAGGAGCGGAAGCAGATCCGACCAACTTCCTTCTGATGCATGCAATGGGACCGAACGTAGCCGGAGTTATCGGAACAGCCGTAGCAGCCGGAACATTTATGGCTATTTTCGGAGTAATGTAGCAACAGGAAGCGATTTGCTTGCTTGCAAGGGCAAATCGCGGTTGCTATCGAAATGTCAGACTGTGCCATCAGGCACAGAAGGAAACCGTCAGGTTTCCTTAGCGCTGCGAGCAGCGCGTATCTGACAGTGAGATAACAATCCTGGAGCTTAATAAACCTTATAATAATTGGAGGAAGATATAATGGCAGCAATTGAAAAGAAACCGATTAAGATTACGGAAACAGTTCTGCGTGATGCGCATCAGTCCCTGATCGCAACAAGACTTACCACAGAACAGATGCTTCCGATCGTAGATAAAATGGACAAAGTCGGATATCATTCCGTAGAGTGCTGGGGCGGAGCTACATTTGATGCATCCCTTCGTTTCCTGCATGAAGATCCATGGTCAAGACTTCGTAAATTCCGTGACGGATTCAAGAACACCAAACTTCAGATGCTCTTCCGTGGACAGAACATCCTTGGATACCGTCCATACGCAGATGATGTAGTAGAATACTTCGTTAAAAAATCTGTTGCAAACGGAATCGATATCATTCGTATTTTTGACTGTCTGAATGACCTTAGAAACCTTCAGACAGCAGTAAAAGCAGCTAACGCTGAGAAAGCAGAAGCACAGATCGCGCTTTCTTACACACTTGGAGATGCTTACACCTTGGATTACTGGGTAGACATCGCAAAGAGAATCGAAGATATGGGTGCAAACTCTATCTGTATCAAAGATATGGCAGGACTTCTTCTTCCGTACAAGGCAACAGAACTTGTCGGAGCATTAAAAGAAGCTGTTGATATCCCGATCCAGCTGCATACACATTACACATCAGGTGTTGCTTCAATGACATACTTAAAAGCAGTTGAAGCTGGTGTAGACGTGATCGATACCGCTATTTCACCGTTCGCACTTGGAACTTCTCAGCCGGCAACAGAAGTTATGGTTGAGACATTCAAGGGAACACCTTATGATACAGGATTTGACCAGAGTCTTCTGGCTGAGATCGCTGATTACTTCCGTCCGATCCGTGACGAAGCACTTGACAGCGGACTTCTCAATCCGAAGAACCTTGGTGTTAACATCAAGACTCTTCTGTACCAGGTACCGGGTGGAATGCTTTCCAACCTTACTTCCCAGCTCAAAGAGCAGGGAGCAGAAGACAAGTTCTACGACGTACTTGAAGAAGTACCGAGAGTTCGTAAAGACCTTGGTGAACCACCGCTGGTTACTCCGTCATCACAGATCGTTGGTACACAGGCAGTATTCAATGTCCTGATGGGCGAACGCTACAAGATGGCAACAAAAGAGACGAAAGACATCCTGAGCGGAAAATACGGTGCAACTGTTAAACCGTTCAACCCGGATGTTGTTAAGAAAGTACTCGGAGACAATCCGGAAGTTATCACATGCCGTCCGGCAGACCTGATCCCGGATGAACTCGGAACTCTTGAAAAAGAGATGGAACAGTACAAAGAGCAGGATGAAGACGTACTCAGCTACGCACTCTTCCCACAGGTAGCTACAGACTTCTTTAAATACCGCGAGGCACAGGAGAAGAAAGTAGATGCTACAATTGCAAAAGACGGAAGTTATCCGGTATAATAATGACGAACTGACGAAAGCTGTTACAGACAGTATTTTGTGAGTAAAACGTAACCTCAGGAGCCATAAAATTCGAGTTGAATTTTATGGCTCTTTTGCTTATAATAAAAAGGGTTGTGACCTTATTTATAATAGAAGTAAATGATTTTATAAAAAGGCACGTTTCTTATTTGGAGGCAAATTGTGAGCACAAAAAATGAGTTATTGATTAGAATTGATGAGAAATATCCGAAGTTCAGCAAAGGACAGAAGCGGCTTGCGGATTACATCAAAGAAAATTATGATAAAGCAGCCTTCCTGACGGCTGCAAAGATGGGAGAGGCAGTCGGTGTCAGCGAATCAACGGTTGTCCGTTTCGCAACACAGCTTGGATATAAAGGCTATCCCGAATTCCAGAAAGCACTGGGAGAACTGGTGCGTACTAAGCTGAATTCTATCCAGCGTATGGAAGTGACCTACGGACGGATCGACCGGAGCGAGATCCTGGCGACGGTTCTGCAGTCTGATATCGAGAAGATCAAGCAGACATTGGAATCCGTGGACAATCATGCATTTGAACTGGCGGTGGATACGATCCTTGCGGCAAAAAAGGTTTATGTGATCGGAATCCGAAGCTGTGCACCGCTGGCAAAATTCCTGACTTTCTATCTGAATCTGATCTGTGAGGATGTGGTAGAGGTCGATACCAACAGTTCCAGCGAGATTTTTGAGCAGCTGATCCGGATCGGGGAAGAAGATGTGATCATCGGGATCAGTTTTCCGCGATATTCCATGCGTACTTTAAAAGCACTGGAATTTGCCAGCAACCGGAAAGCAAAGGTAATAACCTTGACCGACAGTGTGAATTCACCGATGAATCTCTATTCCTCCTGCAATCTGATCGCCAAGAGTGATATGGCATCTATCGTAGATTCTCTGGTTGCACCGCTCAGTGTGATCAATGCACTGGTGGTTGCACTCTGTATGAAGAAGCAGGATGATGTCATCGAGACGCTGGAGACACTGGAGGACATCTGGGACGAATATCAGGTTTATTCCAGAGATGAGCTGGAGCCTGTAGAAGATGAGGTAAGGATCAAATGAGTAAAGTACTGATCGTAGGGGGCGGAGCTGCCGGTATGTTCGCATCGATTTTTGCGGCGAAAAATGGCAATGAAGTCCACATATTTGAGAAAAATGAAAAACTTGGAAAGAAGCTTTTCATCACGGGAAAAGGCAGATGCAACGTCACCAATGCCTGTGACGTGGATGAACTTTTCCAGAATATGGTATCCAATGAGAAATTCATGTACAGCAGTTTTTACGGATTTACCAACCAGGATGTGATGGATTTCTTTGAAAATGCAGGATTGCGTCTGAAGACAGAGCGTGGCAACCGTGTATTTCCGCAGTCGGATCATTCTTCGGATGTTATCCGCACGCTGGAGCTGGAAATGAAGCGAAATGGAGTACACATCCATCTTTATTCCAATGTAGAAAAGGTTGTGGCAGAGGATGGAAGATTTTCCTATCTTGTCATGGCAGATGGAAGCAAAGAAGAAGGGGATGCCTGCATTATTGCAACCGGTGGTGTCAGCTATCAGACAACAGGTTCCACCGGAGATGGCTATCGCTTTGCAGAAGCGATGGGACACAAGATCACCGAACCTGCACCTTCCCTGGTTCCGATGAATGTCAGAGAAGAGTACATTCCGGCACTGATGGGGCTTTCCCTCCGGAATGTCCAGGCAACGGTCTATGACGGAAAGAAAGAGCTGTACAGTGATTTCGGAGAAATGTTATTCACCCACTTTGGAGTAAGCGGACCACTGATCATCAGTGCGAGTGCCTATGTAGGTAAAATTCTGCAGAAAAAGCATGAGTTAAAGCTGGTCATCGACCTGAAGCCGGCACTTTCCGAAGAACAGCTGGATGCGAGAGTGCTGCGGGAATTTGATGCAAACCATAATAAACAGTTTAAAAATGCAGTTACCGGACTGTTTCCGGCAAAATTACTTCCGGTCATGATCCACTTAAGCGGCATTGATCCGGAGAAGAAGGTCAATGTGATCACAAAAGAAGAGCGGATGAATTTCGTCCATCTGATCAAGCATTTTACTGTGACATTGACCGGGCTTCGAGATTTCAAAGAGGCAATTATTACACGGGGCGGCGTAAAAGTCAAAGAAGTCAATCCGTCTACGATGGAGTCAAAGCTGGTACAGGGACTGTATTTTGCAGGGGAAGTGCTGGATCTGGATGCACTGACCGGTGGATTCAATCTGCAGATCGCGTGGTCGACTGCATATGCGGCAGGAAGTAATATCTGGTAGTTTTTGGATTATAGATATCGCACAGCAATCCAGAGATGGCGTAAACAGGAAAATGTGAGTGAAACAGGGAGGATATAAAATGGGATATAATATCGCAATTGACGGACCGGCAGGTGCCGGAAAGAGCACGATCGCAAAACTGGTTGCAAAGGAACTGGGATTCATCTATGTAGATACCGGGGCAATGTACCGCGGACTTGCCGTACATTTTCTGAAAAAAGGGATCGTACCGGGAGAAGTAGAGAAGATCGAGGCAGCATGCGAGGATGCAAAGGTAGAGCTTGGTTATGAAAATGGTGTGCAGCAAGTCTATTTGAATGGAGAAAACATCACTTCACAGCTTCGTGAGGAAGCGGTTGGAAATATGGCATCCGTAAGCTCGGCAGTACCGGCAGTCCGTGCAAAGCTTCTGGATCTGCAGAGGAATCTTGCAAAAGAAAAAGATGTCGTTATGGATGGAAGAGATATCGGAACCAATGTACTTCCGAATGCGGACGTTAAAGTGTATCTGACTGCAAGTGTAGAATGCCGCGCAATGCGCCGGTTCAAAGAACTGGAAGGAAAAGGAGAAGTCTGTGATTTTGAACAGATCAGGCAGGATATCCAGGAAAGAGACGAGCGCGATATGACAAGAGAGATCGCACCGCTTAAGCAGGCTGAAGATGCAACGCTGATCGACAGCTCTGAGATGGGAATTGACGATGTGGTGAAGGCAATTATTGCACTGACAAAGTAGAAAATCTGTCAGAAATCAGATTGCAGCAGCAAAAAAAGGTGATTATTGTATGGAAAGGGTAAAAATCTATAATTGAAAATACAATAATTGATAAATAATTAAAAAGTCATTAGTTTTTAGAAAAAAGTACATAAAACTAATGGCTTTTTTGTGCGGAAAGTCGATAAAATGTCGAAAAAGAGAATTGTACATGGAGATTGCTTTACCTTTTATACGAAATATGTTATAAATGTTAGAGAAGAAAAATTACGAAAGTAATGTTTAAGAGGGTTGGGTTCACTTATGTACAGAAAGAAAACTTCCAGTTGGTTAAAACACTGGGATTTTATTTTGTTAGATTTAATATTGTTGGAATTATCTTATTTACTTGCTCACTGGTTACATCATGGGACTGCATATTACAGAGAAGCACCGCTTTACCGGAATGTGTTTTTTGCGATAGCGGCGATCGATCTGGTTGTGGGACTGATGATGGGAAGTTACAAGGGCATCTTAAGAAGAGGGTACTGGTTGGAGACTAAGGCAGTCGCAAAGCACGCAATCATCGTGACCGTGTGTGTGATTGCTTATTTGTTTGCAATGAAAGAGTCGAGCAATTACTCACGAGTTGTTATATTTGCATTCCCAATCATATCGATCTGCGTATTATATATAGGAAGGATTTTGTTGAAAAAATGGCTTTCCAAGCACAGAGGCCCTGCATCAGGGAAAAGAGCGATCCTTCTGATCGGTGGAAAAAAGAATTATAGAGAAATTGTGGAGGCATTTACCAGCAATCCCTACAGTGAGTTTCATGTAATGGGAATTGGAATTATTGATGCAAAAGAAAATGAAATTCCAAATTATCATGGATTCCCGGTATTTTGTGGAGAGAGTGCGATTGAAGATTTTGCACAGTTGAACTGGGTGGATGAAGCACTTTTCAGCATTCCGACAGAGCTTGCGCTTCCGGATAAAATGATCAAAAATTTCGGTATCATGGGAATTACCATACATATCAAGCTGGCAAGAGTTGCGGATGATTCTTCCAACCAGATTGTGGAAAAGCTGGAAGGATATACGGTGCTTTCGACCAGCATCAATATGGTAAGCGCCGGTCAGCTGATCTTCAAAAGGACGATGGATATCTGCGGAGGACTGGTTGGAATGCTACTGACAGGTATCATTTTTATATTTGTAGCACCAATCATTTATATTAAGTCACCGGGACCGATCTTCTTCAAACAGGTGCGAATCGGAAAAAATGGCAAAAAATTCAACATTTATAAATTCCGAAGCATGTATATGGATGCAGAAGAGCGGAAGAAAGAGCTGATGGCGCAGAACGATATCAAAGATGGTATGATGTTCAAGATGGATAATGATCCACGTATCATCAAGGGAATCGGAAATTTTATCCGTGATTACTCTCTGGATGAATTCCCACAGTTCTGGAATGTACTCATAGGTGACATGAGCCTTGTAGGAACCAGACCGCCAACAGTGGACGAGTGGGAAAAATACGAGATGCATCACCGCTCCAGACTGGCATTCAAGCCGGGACTTACCGGTATGTGGCAAGTCAGCGGAAGAAGTAATATCACAGACTTTGAAGAAGTTGTAAGACTGGATACTGAGTATATTAAAAAGTGGAGTCCGGGGTTGGATATTATGATTCTGTTTAAGACCGTGGCTGTTGTGCTGGGGAAGGTTGGATCGAAGTAGGATTGTTGTAAAAGGTCAATAAAAAGCATACGAAATGCTGAAAAGGCTACTTTTTTTAAGTATGTAGAGTGCAGAAATGTCTACTCAACAAAAGTACATAGATATAAAGGAGTAGAGGGGACAATATTGGTTGGAGAACATTATGAAAGATAAATTTGCAGTGTCCATGTTCGGACAAAAAAGACTGTCCCGTGAGGGCGGGATAGAGATTGTTGTAAAAGAACTGTGCACCAGAATGGCACGAGATGGATGTCAGGTTACCTGTTACAACAGATCTGGTCATCACGTGAGTGGTGCAGAGTATGACAATAAAATTGAATATGATGGAATCCGACAGAAATTTGTTCCAACTATTGAAGGAAAAGGTCTTGCAGCGGTGAGCTCCTCTTTCTTCGCGGCCTTGTACAGTGCTTTTGGAAAATATGATGTGGTACATATCCATGCAGAAGGTCCGGCTTTTTTTTCATGGCTTCCAAAGATGTTTGGAAAGAGGGTTGTGGTTACCATTCATGGTATAGACTGGCAACGGGAAAAATGGAAGTCAGGATTTGGCTCTAAATTCATCCGTCAGGGTGAAAAGAATGCTGTAAAATATGCAGATGAAATCATCGTTCTGAGTAAAGGTGTTCAGGATTATTTCAGAGATACCTATGGCAGGGAGACACATTTCGTTCCGAATGGAGTGAACAGACCAGAAACCCGAGAAGCTGGTTTAATAACAGAAAAATTTGGACTGACGAAAGATTCCTACATATTATTTCTTGGTCGACTGGTACCGGAAAAAGGTATCCGGTATTTGGTTGAAGCGTTCAAGGATGTCAAAACAGATAAAAAGCTGGTCATCGCAGGCGGTTCCAGTGATACAGATTCCTTTATGAAGGAATTGAAAGAACTGGCGAAGGGTGACGATCGGATTCTCTTTACCGGATTTGTGCAGGGAGCGATGCTGGATGAATTATACAGCAACGCTTACATCTATACGCTGCCGTCTGATCTGGAAGGAATGCCATTAAGCCTTCTGGAAGCCATGAGTTATGGAAATGCTTGTCTGGTATCTGATATACCGGAATGTACCGAGGTGGTAGAAGATAAAGCAATCATATTCCGAAAATCCAATATCAAGGACCTGACAGAAAAACTGCAGGACGCATGCGATGATATTCGGAAGGTAGGAAAGTTAAAAGAACAGGCAGCCGACTTTATCTGTGCAAAATACAACTGGGATGAAGTAGTGGATAAAACACTTGCATTGTATGGGGAGAAGAGTCGATGAGAGTATTAATAATAAATAATCTCCTCTAACCGAACGCAGGTGGTGAGATGTACATAGTGAAAACGCTGGAAAAATAGCGTATTTACGGCATTTTTTAAGATGCGGGTAGAGCTGCGAGAGCAGTTTTAATCTCGCTACCTAGGTTTAGCAACAGCAGATGATTTTATCATAAGAACTTTCAGTATCACTACCTGCGTTTGTATGGAGCACTCTGGTTTATGAATAACACATTGGAAGTGTTTCATCTGAACAGAGGTAGTGAAATAGAACATAGTTATGAGGCGAAATACATATGGAGGGTAGAGACAGTGGAGAAAACGAGAGATAGTTTTGTTGATCAGCTTAAAGGGTTAGCTTGCTTTCTTGTAGTTTTTGGTCATGTAATAATGGGAATACGAAAAGCGGGAATATCAACCCCGAAGAGCATGGTATTTGTTAAAGAATATATTTGGACTTTTCATGTTCCTCTATTTATGTTTCTTAGCGGATATGTATATAGATTGACTGGAGGCTGGGAAGCCAAAGGAACAAGAAAAAATTTTCTTTTACATAAATTGTTTAATTTAGGTATACCGTATTTTGTGTTTTCAAGTATTTATATTCTGATTAATAGTATTACTTCTGGAGTTAATAATAGCAGTAGTATTAGTGATATTTTAATGCTTTGGAGAACACCTGTAGCACAGTATTGGTTTTTATATGCGTTGTTCATTTTATTTGTGATCTGGTCAATTATACCTGGGGGGGACAACTCTTAATGTAATTCTTACAACGATTTGTATGTTTGTAAGTATTATGCCGATTAATTTGGGGATTTTTGCTTCAAGTATGTGGATGTCATTATTTTCGGATTAGGAACAGTTGTTAATATAAAAAAATCAGGGAATGGCCACTAAAAATTTAATAATTATAAGTCAAGTGCTTGGGGCAATATTTTTCTTGAATATCATAAGTGAAAACGCTATTACAAGTCGCTTTTTTGCGCTACTGGGAATTGTTACAAGCATTGTGGCTGTTAGTTTGCTTGATAAATGTGACTGTGTAGAAAAATGTATGCTAGTGCTTAACAGATATTCTTTTCCAATATATCTATTACATACAATATTTACCGCTGGATTTAGAATAGTACTTCTTAAAGTAGGGGTAAGCAACTATTTATTACATGTTTTACTTGGGATAATAGTGGGGATAGGAATTCCAATTATTGGTATGAATGTTATAAAGAACTGTAAAATACTGTTATTTATATTCTATCCTTCTTCCACAGTAATGCGCCTCAGGAAAAAGTCATGGAAACAATAGCAAAGATAAAGCCGCTATAATTAGAGAAAAAATACTTATATTGACAGAGAGGAGACTTTCAATGATACGAATCCTACAATGTGTAAATGATATGCATCGAGCTGGTTTGGAAACAATGCTAATGAATTATTATAGAAATATCGATCGAAGCGAGATCCAATTTGATTTTCTGACACATCGTCCTAATAGAAGCGATTATGATGACGAGATAGAATCACTAGGTGGAAAAGTATACTATGCTCCTCGGCTTTATCCGCAGAATTACTTGTCATATTTTAAATATATGAAAGAATTCTATGCGACTCATACTGAGTATAAAATTGTACATTCGCATATTGATTCTATGAGTTATCTGCCACTATTAGCGGCGAAGAAGGCGAATATACCAATTCGTATTGCACATAGTCATAATACTGCAATAGATAGAGATTTTAAATATTTTTTAAAATCTTATTTCAAATTGAAATTGCCAGAGGTTGCAAATTATTATTGTGCTTGTGGTAAAGCAGCCGGGGAATTTTTGTTCCCGGGAAAGAAGTATACATATATTCCAAACGCAATTGAAATCGATAGATTTTTGTATAATGAAAAAGTTAGAATAAAAAAAAGAGCAGAGTTAGGAATTAAAGATGAAGTAGTCATTGGTCATATTGGCAGAATGTCTTATCAAAAAAATCATAAATTTCTAATTGATATTTTCGCGGAGATATTGAAAAGCAAAAATGATTGTGTACTTCTGTTAATAGGTATGGGCGAAAAACTGGATGATATAAAAAAATATGTAGAGAAATTGGGTTTGAACGATCACATTAGATTTTTAGGCAATAGAGCTGATGTGGGGGAGTTATACCAAGCGATGGATGTATTTGTTATGCCATCGTTGTTTGAGGGTTTGCCGGTTGTAGGTGTTGAAGCGCAGTTTTCTGGTTTACCGTGCATTTTTTCAGACAAAGTGCCAGAAGAAGTTGAATTTACTAACAAAGTAAAGTTTGTTCCATTAAATGATGAGAAAAAAGTCTGGGCAAATATTGTGATTGTAGCAGCACGTGATAATGCCAATCGTGAAATGCCGGAATTACGGAATAGTATTTTTAATATTGAGAAATCGGCTACTCTATTAACGGACTATTATAAACAACTGCTTAGTAGAGTTTGATAGCATGTGGAAAGGAAATCAAAATGAAAATTATAACTTTTTATCTTCCTCAGTTTCATGAAATACCAGAGAACAATGAATGGTGGGGAAAAGGATTTACGGAATGGGTAAATGTCAAAAAAGCACAACCTTTATATGAGGGACATGAACAGCCTCGAGTACCTTTAAATGAGAATTACTATAATTTATTGGATCCCAACGTTCAAGTTTGGCAAGCTAAAATTGCAAAAGAGTACGGTGTATATGGCTTTTGTTATTATCATTATTGGTTTAATGGAAAACTACTTCTTGAAAAACCTATGGAAAATATGCTGAAGAATAGAGATATTGATATTCCGTTCTGTGTTTGCTGGGCGAATGAACCTTGGACTCGTGCATGGGTAGGCGAAACAAAGGTATTAATTCCGCAGCTGTATGGTGAAAAAAGAGAATGGAAAGAGCATTTTGATTACCTATTACCATTTTTTAAAGATTCTCGATATATTTGTGATGATGGAAAACCGCTAGTGGTAATATATAGACCTGAAGTTATTGAATGTCTAAATGAGATGTTAGATTACTGGAATGAGTTGGCAATTCAAGAAGGATTTGAGGGGCTGACTTATGCATATCAGAATATTGACTTCGATTTGAAAGCAGATAAGGATGATTCGCGTTTTAAATATAATATCGAATTTCAACCTTTATATGCTAGACATGATATGTTTAAGAATAATCATAAATATATTAAAGCTCTTAGAAGAAAAGTAGCAGCATTTGTAGAAAAAAACTTTGGTTTCGATTTAATGAGATACGGTGTCGGATTCTTCAATAAAAGCAATCAAATTAGTTATGATGAGGCGTGGAATAAAATTCTCACAAGAAAGCCAGAAACAGAAAAGAACGTTCCTGGTGCATTTGTTGGATGGGATAATACCCCACGCAAAGGAGAGCGTGGAGAAATATTTGTTGGGGATACACCTGAGAAATTTGAAAAATATTTAACACAACAGATTATCAGAGCAAAGAATATTTACAGCAAAGATATGATTTTTATGTATGCATGGAATGAATGGGCAGAAGGTGGATATTTGGAGCCTGATACAAGAAGTGGCTATAAAAATCTTGAGGCGATTAAGAATGCTTTGAAATCAACAAATGAGTTTCCATGGTAAGTGTGTGAAACGAAAGAAGGTAAAAAATGGAAGGTAAAATATCAGTTATAGTTCCAATCTATAATCAAGAACGGTATCTGAATAAATCGATATCATCAATCATTAATCAGAAGTACACTAATCTAGAGATTATTTTAATTAATGATGGATCTACCGATTCGAGTATAGAAATAATTGATGACTTTGCTTTAAAAGATAGTAGAATTAGGGTTTTTTCAAAGCCAAATGGTGGATTAGTAGATGCTACGATTTATGGTATTAATCAAGCGACAGGAGAGTATATTGCATTTCTTGATCCTGATGATTATATAGGACCACTGTATCTTTGGGATTTACTGTCTCAAATGGACGATGATATCGATTTTGTAGCATCAGGTTTTTATAGAAATAATAATGGCCAATTCATCCCGGTCATATTATCTGAAGACAGTAAAATTGTTGGAGATCAATTTCAAAAATTAAGGGACCATTATTTGTTGGATGGAAAAATTGATTTCTCCGACAAAATTTTTATCTCTAGGTGGAATAAGCTTTATCGCGCAAATGTTGTGAAAACTGTTGCGGCGCCCTTTTTCAATTATCGCGAAGTCACTCTTGGTGAAGATTCAATATTTACATATCTGATGTTATCTCATTCAAGAGGGTGTAAGACGATAAAGGGCCCTAAAGACTATTTTTATAATGTGGGCAATCAAAATTCTATGATGGTTAGTAATACCATAGAACGTCATATGGAAAAAAGTAAATTAGCATATAATTCTTTGAAAAATCTGCTAATAAATGAAGGCTTATCTACAAAGCAAGCATATGCATTATATTTTTTTGAAGTTGAATCTGTTTTTGAACGATTAATGAAGAATGACTTTGAACAATTTCGTAAGTTGTATTACCACCTTCGAAAAGATGAAGTATATACTACATCTTTAAAATTGTTTAGGGACTTGTCGTATTCGGCAAAAACTTGGATTCGCATTTTTGGTAGATTATATTTTCCAGCTTTTCTATATTCATACATTAGATTAAAGTTAAAATCAGACTTAAGAACAATAAAGTTGTTCCTTGGTAATACAAGATTTATACTTAAATATCTTGTCAAGAATGGCCTGGTTAAAACACATTATCAAATTAAATTTAGAAGAAGACGAGATAATAATTTTAAGGAAATTAACAAATTCCTCCCAATTATTGATTCGAGAGTTAAAGAAATAATTACTTCATATACAGGCGGCAAGACAGAGTTGAATGAGTGTCCTGTATGTAATAATATTTTTTTATTTTGGTGGGATGGGTTTGATACGGCTCCTGAATTAGTTAAGGCGTGTACGGAGACGGTGTACAAGTACTATCCAGATTGCGCGATTCATTTAATTGATAAAAATAATTATAGAAAATTCACTGATATTGATAATATTATTCTCACTGATTTTGAAAAGGGGAAAATATCCATACAAGTTTTTTCGGATATATTGAGATTTAATCTTTTAAAAAATAATGGAGGAATTTGGATTGATTCAACGATAATGTTTTTTAATAAGATGGATCTGTTGAAAAATCTAGATAATAAGCCAATTGAATCTTTGGAATTTTCTTCGACAAGATATTTTATGAAATATGAAAAATACAATTGCTCGTGGTCTGGATATTTTTTTGCTTCTAGAAAAGGCTCTCTCTTTGTAAAAGTCGTTGATGAAGTATTTAGAGAATATTATTTAAAGTATAAAGACTATTCGACATATTTTTTCATTGATATGGTTTTAATGATGTGTAAAAAATATGGCCTTGATGATAATGCATTAGATAATATTCATTTTGCAGATGGAGATATGATGCTGATGCTGAGAACATTAGGTGACGAATATAATAAATGTTATTTATCTCAGTATGAGGCAGTGCCTCAAAAGTTAGAGTGGAGATATAAGGGAAAAGGGAAGAAAAACACAAATTACTGTCATTACATTCAAAATGGCATTCAAGATCGGAGAAGCGAAACATGAATGATATTAATATATTAACATTTTGGGGAGTGCCAAACTATGGAACGTTTGCACAGGCTTATGCATTACAAGCAAGTATGCAGAAAGCTTACCCGGAGTATGATGTAAAACAGATTAACTATCTATGCCAGAAACACTATAAACAATATTATTCTAAATATCCGATAGATCCTATATGGAAAAAAAACTTTTATAAATCACTGGGTAAATATTTAAATCCATTTTCGGATTATCATAAACGACGTAAAAATTTTCCGAGGGATTATAATATTATTCCGCATACAGAACAGTTTACAGCAAGTCAGCTTTCATTATATGAGATGGACTGCTTAGTGCTGGGGAGCGATATTATTTGGGATTATTCATTTGCTTTTTTTGATAATGATCCATATTTATTTGGAAATGGATTGAAAGCAAAAAAGAAGGTTGCCTATGCATGTTCATTCGGTACGGTATCTAATCATAATAAACATCCAGAATATGTGATAGATGGAATAAAGGATTTGAATTATATATCAGTTCGTGATGAAAATTCTGCGGACATTGTTGAAGAGATAACAGGGGTTAGGCCGCCAGTGGTATTAGACCCAACTTGGCTGTGGGATTTTTCTAATGATAATAATATAATTAAACCTAAATTTGATAATTATATTATTGTATATGGGGTTTTATTTACCAAGGAATTTATTAATCAGACAATAGAATATTCACATAAAAAAGGATATAAACTGATTTGTCTAGCTTGTAATGATGATAAGTATGACTGGTGCGATGTTCTAATCCAACAATCAGAATTGTCAGTGTTTGAATGGTTAGGATTATTTAAGTATGCAGAGAAGGTTGTTACAAGTACATACCATGGGTTGATGTTTGGATTGATTTTTAATAAGCCACTTGCTTTTTGTAAGTCTGATTTTATTGTCGCAAAAGCTGAAAGTTTTCTAAAAAAAATAGGGCTGTATGATCTATATGTTACTGAGTGCAGCTCGGTTGAAAAAATGTTGGGCTTGGAGTGGGACTATCAAACAATTAATCATATTATCGAAATCGAAAGAAATAAATCAATGCTCTTTTTACATAAAGCCTTGAAAGGTGATTGATATTTGTGTATTCGCCTAGGAATCATACTTTATAATAAAAAGCATATCATTAATTTTATTTGTAATAAAAGTTTAATTGGTGGTATTCTGCCTAAAATAATTCCGTTTATTTGAAATTATATATATGAAGAATCGTTACAAAGAGGTTATTTAAATGAAAGACTATATTACTAAATATTTATATAATGATAGTTACATAAGAAAGTATCTTTCGGATACGCAATATAGGGGCATTGATAAAGAAGCACCTTCTTTTTTTAGAGCAGATGATGTAACTATTTTACCGACAAAAAAGGATCCTGATTTGTTTTGGGGAAGAGGTGGTGCAATAACTAATGAAGGGGAATTTATAGAAGCATCTAGAGTAGGAGATGCATTTGGAGGATATTATGATTTTGAAAAAGAAAAAGTGCCTTTTTATAGAGAAACCGTAATATATATACCGGTTATTCCAAATCATTGGGGGCATTTTTTGCTAGATTGTCTATGCCGATTTTGGTTTATTAACGATGACAAGTATAAGGATTATAGAATAGCGTTCTGTGGTTATAATTGGTCCAATAATCAAGTTGAGGGGAATTATTTGGAATTGCTTCATCTGATGGGGATTGATGATAGTCGATTAATCTATATAAAAGAACCCTGTTCCTTTGCCTGTGTATTAATACCAGAGCCGACGCTAGGATATACAATCGCAAATTCTAGCTATCGAAATATTATTGATACAATAATTTCAAATGTATATAAATCTGAAATCATAAAGAATCTTCAACCGTATGAAAAAATTTATTTTAGTAGAGCACATTTTTGGAGATCAAGTATTAGAGAAGTAGGAGAAAAAGAAATTGAGAATCAATTTGCGATAAACGGGTTCAAGATTCTTTCGCCAGAACAATTAAATGTGTATGAACAAATTTTCTATATAAATAACGCCAAAATAATGGCATGTACAAACGGAACACTTCCGCACAATTCCATATTTAGAGGTAAGCATGATTTTGAGCTTATTATTTTGGCGAAGACACCGGTAATCAATCCGCCACAATTTGTGATTGATGATTTGTTCGATATAAATAGCGTTTATATCGATTCGTTTCAAAAGATAATGAATTATTACGCACCGACTTATGGTGAGGATCCTTTCTGGTTGTCGGATAACAATAACTTGGAAAAATTCTTTTTAGATAGAGGATATATATTTGAAAAGAAGGGAAAATTTACTTACTTCGCAGTGACATGTAAACAGTTTTTCAGATTTGAATATTTGTTGGTTAGAAAAAAACTTTCTAAGAATAAATACTTAAAAGCATTAAGAAATATTATTTATCGTGGTTGCTAATATTAATGGCTCTATGGAAACATAAATGACATAATTGCAGTTAGAAATAAATTTTTTATATAAAAGGTATTATTCTAACAAGAGATTCGGACTAATGCTTTTTGCCTTCTCTTGGAATATCAAGTGTGGTCAATAGTATCCTAGGTGGAATATATAAGAGCGTTATAATTAGGATAATATATGCGAAGATTTTTAACGATAAAAATTTAGCAGTCAATATGACTGTTGGTATTAATAGGTAATAAAGAATTACCTCTAACCGGAAAATTAAATTGACTCAAGGATGCGTTGCGTTGCATTTTTAGTATATCTTTAATTGAGTTTGGTTGACAAGGGGTGTAAAAGGGAGATATGAGGGCTTGGCATTTACTAGGCGAAGAAAGCTGACAGAATATACTAAAAAGGAAGAGGTATAACAAATTGGAATTGGTTGTAAAAAAGCAAACAGTATTATATGTTTTGCTAATATTTCCTATTTTGAAAATTAATTATTTATTGCATTTTCCGTTCTTTACACTAATTTATCAGTTGATATTATTGTTTGATTTGGGATATTGCGTTATTTTGTACTTGAAACGGAAACAGACTCCAGCTGAGTTTGTAATTCTTTTTCTTTTACTTGAAATATGGCTTTATATTCAAACTTACATTAAACAAGGAGACATTCCAGAAGTAATGAGAGTGGCTCGTAGTGTAATATGTATGGCCATGATTTTTGATTTGTTTAGCAACAATATCAAAAGTCTAATGAAGTGTTTATATTACTATTTTTTTGTTTTTGCAGTAATAAATTTATTACTTATGGTATTGTTTCCTAACGGAATTTATTCTGTGTATTCAGCTGCCTATAGCACGAATACTACAGAGTGGCTCTTCGGAGTCGGCAATGTTTCAATATCGTGGCACTATCCAGCGGTGGTTGTTGCTTGGATTTATTCGACTTTGTTAGGAAATAAGAAGTACGGATGGTACATGAGTGCTGTCGCGTTGATTTCACATTTGATTGATGGATCGGCAACAACAATAGTTGGAATTTTGATTATACTTATTATTCAGAATATTTCTTTTTTTAGGAAAATTCTGAAGCCAAAGGTAGGGTGTATTTTGGTAGCTGCTGCATTTGTTATTGTTGTTGTGCAACAGAAGTTTGACTTTTTGCAACCATTTATTGTTGGATTTTTAGGAAAAGATATGACTTTTACTGGTCGACTTATGATATGGAAGAATGCTATTAATGCAATTTTGAAAAATCCAATATCAGGGTATGGTGTTATGTATTCTAAAGATATTCCTAGTTTGCTAGGGATAATGCCTGATGTGGATTATATATGGGCTGGTGCAACACATTGTCATGATAATTATCTTCAGATATTATTTACCGGAGGATTGGTTGCAGGTGTAATTTACTTATTGTTGTACAGATTGGCGATTAAACAGTTAACTCAAAACTGGGAACACCCTGTTGCGAAAGTTATTTCAGGTTGTTTGTTTTCTTTTTTTGTGATTCAAATTTCAGAGGCGTTTGATAACTGTATAATAATATATTTGGTTATAGTGTTGGCCGTAAATTCGAAACGACTAATTGATGCATATCAAGAGCCGGATTATGAACATGTATAAATTGTATTTTGGACTGTACAGAATTGGCACAGCTTAAAGATTTTAAATTTAGATGTGTGTACAGAGTGGAAATGGAGAGCATTTATGCGTGAAAATATAATATTTGCGGTCGAATATGCTTTATGTATGCATTACATGGATTTCTAGCAAGGCCTCCTATGACATTTTGAAGCAACTGATGATAAAGGAGGGAATAGAAAGTCCCCGTATTAAGGAGTGTAAAAGGTGAAAATTAATCGAACAAAAAACGCAGCAAGAAATATGATGATGGGATTTATAAATAAAATCATTGTTTTGCTTTTACCTTTTGTGGTTAGAACGGCATTTATATACAGTCTTGGAGCGGAATACTTAGGGTTAAATAGTCTGTTTAGTTCAATTTTATCGGTTCTGAGCGTAGCGGAACTAGGATTTAGCAGTGCAGTTGTTTTTAGTATGTATGGACCTATAGCAAAGAATCAGCAGGATAAAATATGTGCACTTCTTAATTATTACCGGTCTATTTATCGAGTGATAGGAACGGTTGTTTTAGCTGGTGGAATAGCTTTGATGCCATTTTTGCCGAAACTAATCAATGGGGAATGTCCAGACGAACTTAATATTTATATCCTGTTTGCCATGTATTTGTTTAATACAGTTTCAAGCTATTGGTTTATGGCATATAAAAAATCGGTTCTTGAGGCATTTCAAAGGAATGACTATATATCTCTGAACGATACGATTACCACCGGATTAACAAATATTATTCAATTAATTCTTCTAATAGTATGGAAAAGTATCTATGTATACTATTTTTATGTTGCAACAATGCTGGTATTGACGATTATCAATAATATTCTTAATGCAAGAATTGTAGATAAGAAGTTTCCACAGCTTAAATGTGAGGGAAAGGTAACATTAGAGGATAGAAAGGAAATAAAAAAGCAAGTATCCGGTTTAATGGTTTCAAAACTATGTTTTATGACACGAAATTCGTTTGATAGTATTTTTGTTTCAGCTTTCATTAGCCTGACTATGACTACTATTTACAATAATTACTACTATATAGTAAATGCTATCGTAGGAGTGATGAACGTAATTACTAGTGCGATGATAGGTGGTATTGGAAATAGTATTGCCGCAGAATCAAAAAAGAAGAATTATAACGATTTTACCGTGTTCAATTTTATATACATGTGGATTTCAAGTTGGGCAACGGTTACTCTTTTTTCTCTTTATCAAAATTTTATGGTTCTGTGGGTTGGTGAAAAATTAACTTTACCACTCTTGGCTCCAGTCCTTTTTTCTATATATTTTTATGCTTTGAAAATGTGTGATATTAGAACTACATATACATCCGCAGCTGGATTATGGTGGGAAAATAGATTGCGTGCAATATGTGAGACAGTTGCGAATATCATATTGAATTATATTTTGGTACGGATTTGGGGGGTTTATGGTATTGTACTTGCTACAATTATTCCATTGGTTTTAATTAATTTTGGATTCGGAGCACAAGTCCTATTTAAACATTATTTTACAGAAGAAAAAATCTCTAAGTATTTTATTGATAATTTGAGTTATGCTGTAGTTACAATAATTTCAGCAATAGTTACGTTTAAAGTTACGACTTTTATTGGCGAATACACGGTGGTGAATTTGTTTATAAGAGGAATCGTTTGTTGTATTCTCCCCAATATTTTACTTTGGATTGCATATTTTAGAACTTTGAAATTTAAGATGGCAAAGGAGTGGGTTCTTACAAAAATAAAAAGGAGACACTAATCAAAAGCTTGTTCTAAGAATATGTTATTGTATAGCAAAAAAGTTGCAGTTTTTATTCAAGGTGAAGGTTATATTACTAACAATATTCCGAAATATCATGAGTATTAAAAATGGAGGTTATTATGAATTCTAATCAAAAATCTCTTGGGGGGGGGCGACGCCTTTAGAGATAAAAATGTAATTGTTAAATTATTGCTCTGGTGTTCGCTGTCAGTATTTATAGGACTAAGTGCTATATCGCAAGGAGGCGTAACCCGCTTTATACCTGGCATTTTAGTCTCTACAACAATCTTGTTTTATTTGATTGTAATTCGAGCAAATAGTGTAACCTATAGTAGCTTGAAGCAGTTTAATACTAAAACAGGGGTGCTCAGCATTGCTTCGTCAGCTGGAACTTTGTGTTGTGTGGCTGATACAATTTATCATATGGTTATGAAATCTGGAGCAATTAATAAGCTAATGAGTAAAGGCATTTCTACTACAACTATACAAGCTGTTGTAGTAATTGCTTTACTCACAATGTCGTTTATTGCAATGTATGGAGTAAGTGTGATTTTTAATTACGTTCTTTCTAACGTTGTTGCATTAATCGACACGATTATCGATAAAAAGTATGAAATTAATAATATAGTTGCTATCGTTGTTTGTGCACTGTATTTTTTTCTGATTGTTTGGGTTTATAGAAATACTACAGCTTTTTATGGATCAGGATATAATGATGTGATTTACGGAAGCGATTCTTACACATTAACTGGTTCAAATGTATGGCTATCACTTTTTCAAGGGCAAAATGACTTAAGGCAGCCTTTATATATGCTTACGGCGGCACCTTTTATGGGCATTGCATATATACTTGGCATTATTTTGAACTGCTTTTATGTGAATGGATTGGCTATTGCATATGCGTTTGTTCAAGCCTTGCTGCTTGTGTGGAGTATTTGGGTGTTAAGCCATCTGATTTCAGACAATGATATCATTAGATCTTTGATTATACTGATTTTAAGCGTTTCTTATCCAGCTATTGTCTTTTCTTTATGTTTGGAACAGTATGTATCTTCTTTCTTCTGGTTGATTATGGTTGTAGTAGCCGTTATGTATGATCAGAAAAAGGCAGATTTGATGATCATAGGGGCTGCAAATGGATTACTTACATCAGCTTTTATGGTTGTTTGGAAAAAAGCTAAGTCTTTCATAGAATGGCTTCAAAGTGCATTCAAATGCGGAATGATGTTTCTTTTAACATTATTTGCATTTGGTCGTATGGACATTTTTCTTAATATAAAAGCCAATCTAGCAGAAATCTTTCAGCATACAGGTAAAAAGCTAACAATTATTGACAAGGCTTATCAGTATTCAAAATTTGTTGTGGATTGTTTTGTTGGACAACCTGCTGTTGAAAAGGTACATAATAGCGGATTCCTAATTTGGGGGTCTAGTGAGCCTAATACGATTAATGTTGTAGGAATTATTATCATTGTTTTGATAGTAGTGGCTGTTATTTGGAACAGAGAGTCACTTCTGTGCAAAATTTCAGCATCATGGATTGGCTTTTCTGTGCTACTCCTGTGTGTGCTGGGATGGGGAACTAGTTCTAATGCTCTTTTCCTTTATGCATTATATTTTTCATGGGCTTTTTGGGTGACATTCCTTTTAAGCTTTCAGAAAATTTACAATAAAGGCTACAAAAAAAGTGCAATAGTAATATTGACATGTCTGTTTATTCTAATCGCAAAGCTTAATATCGCGGAATTTATCCGGATGCTGAACTTTGCAATAGAAAATTACCCGTTATAAGGAGAAAACAGACATGTTGAAATATTTGCTTAAAGAGATGCGAGTGCATCATTATGTTAAAAATTTGCTTGTTTATGCAGCTTTAGCTTGTAGTGGAAATTTTTTTGATGCAGAAAAACTTATGCCTGCCACACTGATTTTTGCGGCTTTCTGTTTTACTTCATCAATTGTCTATATGATTAATGATATTAAGGATGTAGAGAAAGATCGAAACCATCCAACGAAATGCAAGAGACCGATTGCGGCCGGTAATATTTCTATTAGCTTGGCTATATTTGTCTGCGTAGTTCTCTTTGTAGTAGCTACTGTATGTTGTATAGCATCAAAGAGTTTAATGGCAAGTTTTTTACTACTTCTATATCTTTGTTTGAATGTTGCTTATAGTATGGGCCTAAAAAATGTACCGATTCTTGATGTTTCCATTTTGGTATCTGGCTTTTTAATCAGACTAATTTGCGGCGCAGTAGCTGCTGATATTGTTGTTTCAAATTGGCTATATCTTACGGTCATCTCATTAGCTTTTTATCTGGCGCTAGGTAAAAGAAGAAATGAATTAAAAAAAACTGCTGGAAATACTCGTAGCGTATTGAAAAAATATCCTGAGAGTTTTTTGGATAAAAATATGTATTTGTTTTTAGCATTAGCAATTGTATTCTATGCGCTTTGGAGTGTTGATCCTGTAACAATAGGCTTTTATGGCTTGGCAGCTAAAGGTCTGGTATGGACTGTTCCGCTACTTTGTTTAATCACACTTAGATATAGCTTTGATGTTGAAGGTGATTCAGATGGTGATCCTGTCGAAGTAGTCGTTCATGATATTCCGCTGATGTTGTTGTGCGTAGTGTATGCAATGTGTATGTTCTCGTTGCTGTATGTATTGCGATAATTAATTAGATGGGGGTAAATAGAGTGAATGTATACGATTTTGACGGAACAATATACAATGGCGATAGTTCAGTAGACATATATTTCTTTCTCTTGAAAAGATATCCTAAATTGATTGCCTTCTTTCCAAAGCAAATGTTGGGAATAGTTAAATATAAATTGCATCTATCCTCAAAAGAAGAAATGAAAGAAATGTATTTTTCTTTTTTGAAAGGGGTACGAACAGACAAGACTTTTGTAGATGATTTTTGGAAACAAAATCAAAATAAAATCAAGGAATGGTATTTAAAACAAAAACGTAAAGATGATGTTATTATCTCTGCTTCACCAGAGTTCTTGCTTAAACCTATATGCGACATATTAGGCATAGATAATTTAATTGCAACAAAAGTAGAATTATCAAGCGGTAAATTCTTGTCTAAGAATTGTCAAGGAGCTGAAAAAGTAGTCAGGTTTGAAGAAATTTTTTCTGAAGCAGAAATAGAAGCGTTTTACTCTGATTCAAAATCTGATACATATATGGCAAAACTAGCAACCAAAGCTTTTTTGATAAAAAATAATCGGATTATAGACTGGGAGCAAGGATGAGCATATATGAATACGATGAGACATTATAGAGAAATTATCGCTTATGTATTTTTCGGAGTATTAACAGTTCTTTTAAACTGTATTCTTTATATTTTATTTAATCATTTTTGGGGATATGAATTTGCGAATGGTATAGGCAATGCCCTTGCTAATTTTATCTGCATTATCTTTGCTTATGTAACAAATCGAATAGCCGTTTTTTGTAGCAAAAGTTCAGGAATTAGTGCATTTAGAGAAATAGTGTGTTTTGTAGTCGGAAGATTAGGAACCTTAGTTTTAGATACCGGAATAATGATTTTTGCAGGAAACTACATTGGCATACACTACATACCCAACGAATATCAAGATTTGTGGGGGATGGTGATGAAGATATTGGCAAACATTGTCGTTATTGTGCTAAATTATATTCTTAGTAAATTAGTTGTTTTTAAGAAATGAAAATTATGCCACCCTTGTTGTGGGTGGTTGTCATCCTAAATCAACAGCCTCCACGTGGCGGATGATGGGCACTGAAAATAGTAGGTGGCAAAGAGTTGAGAATAGTTTGAGAAAAAATGATGGCAAAGAAAATAAGCTATAAAAAGGGGTCAAATTATGAAAGGTATTATTTTAGCAGGAGGTTCAGGCACACGTCTGTACCCATTAACAAAAGTAACAAGTAAACAGCTTTTGCCAATCTACGACAAACCGATGATCTATTATCCGATGTCCGTTCTGATGAACGCCGGCATCCGCGACATTTTGATTATTTCCACACCACAGGATACGCCTCGCTTTGAGAATTTGCTGGGCGATGGTCACCAGTTTGGTGTGAACTTGACCTATGCTGTTCAGCCGTCTCCGGATGGACTGGCACAGGCCTTTATCATTGGTGCCGACTTTATCGGTGCCG
>OIWP01000587.1_pt1 | contig 53170 bp, 48 predicted proteins | sample 1587661 | NCBI WGS metagenome assembly OIWP01 (sample SAMEA3888899, study PRJEB22519) | human gut metagenome | biome: human gut; feature: human-associated habitat; material: faeces | place: Denmark | collected 2010 | reverse complement strand
ATAGCCCGACTTGCTTCGTGATAAGATTCTTTCAGCCGTTGATACCCTTCCACACTTTTTCCTATACCAATCTGAAAGTCTGTATCTTTCTTTCTATAAAGGATGCTTCGCTGGATAACATCCTCTACTTCTTCCATCTCTTTCTGATACTCCAGTTCTGTCTGATTGGAATCTACCTGTTGAATCATAACAATCTGATCCATATTTCTGTAAATAAGCGCATCCGGCAAAAGATGCTTCAATTCACCCTCGATAACACCTACTTCGTGAAGCTGTTCTTTTGTATATTTTCTTTGTACATTTTTTTTGATGGTATGAAAATCAACAACCCTGTAAGTATCGCTTTCTTTCATGCCGAGCTGTGCTGCCGCTTCAGTCATTTCTTTCGAACTCAGTAATCCATTCAGAATATTATGGATAAGATCTCTCTGATACTTCTTTTTCACTTCATCCTGTGCAAATTCACTCAAAAATCCATACTGCAAGTTAATAATCGCATTTTCGATTGCCATATAATCAAGTTCTGTCAGTTCTCTATTTTCTTCTGTTATTGTTATATATATTTCCACCTCACTCAATATGGCAAATTTCACTACATATTGAACACAGCTTCCTTTCATCTGCTTCATATATTGAAATTTCGTAATAATATTTGGTTTATATGGCTGAATTTCATCTGACAATATTAACTTAGAGTTGTCCGAGTTTGTTGAAACCATACAATTAAGATCACCATAATACAATACAACAGGATTCTCGATCATGATGCTTAAAAATTTGATAATATCACTTGCTGTATTGCTTGATCCATTATTTTTTAAAATAAACGTATTAAAATTATCATGTGTAATTTTAAAATACTTTAAGCGTGCAGTGTCTTTATCGAATACCTGCATCATAACATGACGGATAATTCCCCAGTAATATAAATCTCCTGGAATTTCTACCAGAGGAATTTCATATTTTTTGCAGTGTTTTTCTAATAAACTCAATCTGCGTCCTGTAGGATCATATTCTTTTTTTTTCTTTACAATGAATCCACTTATATCACTTTTAACTAAATCTTCAAAATGCTGCTCTACTTCTCGATCACTGCATGATAAATATACCTGAAGACTGGTTATGAGTATTTCACCACCCGTCAGGTATCGCTCCATATCTTCAATTTCGATTATTCGAATGCCTTTCACTTCCAAATCTAGACCTTTTTCACCGCAAAGCAGCTTCATTTTTGGAAATTGTTCTGATTCAAGTAATTTTCTTACAGTATATGCCATCGTTACTCCTTATCCATTGCAAAATCAATACAACATAATATCAGTTATGTTGTAGACAAGGAAGATTCTGTGAGGTATACTTGACCTTAAGAAAAAAGCGTTGTGAAATAAGGCTATTTATCATCTGACATGAAGGTGATTTTTGTCTAATCAATTGCCGTTTTTGTGCAATTTATAATGAAACAGGTCATATTTAACTTATTAACAAACAAAACAGATGTGAGAAATCAGTTTACAACATAACTGATATTATGTTGTACTCCTAATATTTTTTGTTCTATAAACCTATCTATTCGTTTTTGGAAAACAGATTCTGTAGTCGCTGTGTATATTCTTGTAACATTAACACTACTATGTCCTAGTAAATCTGCCAGGCCAGCAAGATCCTTTGTATCCTCATAATAACTTCGTGCAAACAAATATCTTAGATTATGTGGGAAAATTTTTGTTTCTGCCACTCCAGCTTTTTTTTGTAAATTTTTCATTTCCCGCCATAGATTACTTCTATCTTTTAATTTTCCAGTTTTTGTGATAAAGACCCATCCGGTTTTAATTCCATGTTCTTTGCAATAATTCAGTAAGTTTTCTCTTAGAAGTTTCGGTAAAAAAATTTTTCTATACTTTCCTTTATTATAAATTTCAATCTTTCCCCGTTTAATCCGTTCCACTGTAAAATATTTAAGTTCGCTGATTCGTATACCTGTACAAGCGATTGTTTCCATACATAATGCAAGCTGTTCCTTTCCATCTTTCTTTGCTGCATAGATTAATTTTTGATACTCTTTCCTTGTAAGTTCCTTTTGGGTTTGTATAAACGGTTGTTTTTGGATCTTAATTCTTCTGACTTTCAGATTGCCCGTACCTAAAAATTCTAGGAATTGATTCAGCGCAGCTAAAATTGAATTAACACTATTAATTGCATATTTTTGGATCAGGCAGTCCTTGTATTGTAAGAGTATTTCTTTATTGATGCATTTATCTTCATCTATATATTGAAAAAAGGCTTTTATATCAGACGTGTATTTTTGAATTGTTGCTTTTGCATTTTCTCTTACATGCAAATAAGTCGCAAACTCGCTGATTGTCCCCTCTGATATCTTGATTGAATTCTCCATTACTTTCATTAACATCTTCCTCCTGATAAATCTTACTTCCCCATTATAACCTTTTTTACTAATCAGCCGCCCACCTTACTTGTCTTTGCTCTGTATTTGTTCTTTCAAAATACATATGGGATAAAATATCGCGTTTTACTAAATCAGTTATGAAATTTTTTATTTTTTGGAAAAATGGATATATTTTCGGAATAAAAATATTCTTTGTGGATATAAGAAATTACTCATAGATTTGTTTCACAATATCTTTTGGCTACAAAAAGTGTATCACGAAAGTAAAAAAAGAGCCCGCCCCCCTATTTTAGAGGGATTCGAGCAAAAATTGTTCTACTCAAACTCTTCCCAAAGGAAGTATCATCAAATCAAAAATGCTGATTTTATGCGGCGTTCCACCGCATACGTTTCATCTAATGTTGTTCTTTTCATATCGTTTTCAAAAACTTTAGTAGCAAATTAGTTGCAATTATTCAATATTGCATCTACAAAGACCATGGCAGATATAATCTACTTTTACTACTAAAAACGAATAATCAAATGGGGCTTGCGGGGGCTTAACTGTGCCTGCTGCCACACCCACTATGAAAGGAGCTTTTTTATGAGCAATCAACATAAACATCCAACTATAATTTTTAGAATAAGCGATGCTGAACGCAAGCAAATCGAAGCCGTATTCTTGCCAGCGGTATGATGAAGAAAGATTACTTTGTCCGTTCCTGCATCTATAACCGCATCTGCGTTGTAGGCAAGAAAGAAACCATATATCCGCTTGTGCAGACTGTTAATGCACTATATCTGCAATTACTTGAAATGCAAAAAGCATTTGCTAAATACTGTGAACATCAAACTTTAAACAATCTTCCCACAAGCGATGAAATCCAAGAACTACAGACCGACTATAACAATATGCTTACAGCCATCATTGACCTGCTTTATGGTGCTAAGTATCTGTGGGAAGGAGAACACCATGAAACAAAATAATCCTTGTTACCTGTTTGGTATGTATGAACCTGATACAGATTCCGTTATTGTTAATGCCATCAATGATACATATACCGGCACGCCTCTTATTATCAGTTGTGAAAAATGTAATTCAGCTGTCTTGCTCGATACACCTGATGATATCGCGTATCTATACCGTCTGGCACAGGAGAATCCTCTGCTGTATGCTGAATTAGCTTGTAAACCTAATGGATTACAGGAATATGTGGATGCTATGAATGAATTCAATTAACAACATAATTCTTATCTCACCAGTTGCAGACTTCTTTTGCGATTGGCGAGATATATCCTATCCCCGTTATCATTATTTTAAATGCTCCCCATTATTCTAAGCCGATTAACTTTGCCAGCTTTTTTAACATATGAATCTGTTGCTGCCAGCACTTCTTGAATTCTATCTGGTATAGCTTTACTCTTCTTTATCCCCGGTTGCACTATACAAATACATCCTCGTAATACTTTTCCAGATGTTTTTATCTCTTTTATCATGGTCTTAAAATTTCCACCTTTTTTCACTATACAATGCCCAGAATTATGACGACTCGTAAACTTTTCAAGTAACTTTCCCTTTGTCGTAAACCATGTTACAGACTTTATTGCTTGACCAGATACTTCATATACATCACCAACACTATTGTTATAAGAAGATGAACCCATTTTTTTAACATGATACAATTCGACAACCAACTCATTATCTGTCTCATAAATTGTAATATAATCCGCCATTTCACCTGAACCATGGTCGTATATAATATATTTAAATTTTTCATCTGCTTCTAGAATTTTATATAATGCATCCTGAATTGACACCCTCGTATCGCTGTCATTTTTTCTAAATTCCAATTTTAAATTTGTATCATAATGCTTCCAATCAACACCTTCTATTATATTACTGTCAAATAACTCGCTCTCAAAATCACCTTCAATTACATCAATGCCTGTTATCGTCATGTCCTTTACAGTTTTATATATTAGTGGTTGTTCCGTGAGAAATTTGTCCATTGGTATTTCTTCTTTTCCTGAACATACAATAAATCTATTTCCCAAACTTCTATATCTGGCTTTTATATCACATTCCAAGTTTTCTGAAATTTCTCCGACCGAGACCTCAACTGACACTTTTGTCTTCTCACAATTTTTCACCACAACCATCGCATCCGTTAATCTGCAACACTCGTAATCCGACTCTTTTCTACGATACTTAATAACAGGATCACAACTATATGTTTCCGCAGTAAAATCTGCATAAAAGATATCTTCCGGATATTCTACAAGAGCTTTGGGCTGAGGTAAAAAATCAAAATTTGTATTTGTTTTTACTTTTATATCTTTATTTGCTATTTTCTTTCCCAACCCATCACACCACTGTATATAATCTTTTAAGTCTTTGTAAGCACTGCTCCAAACTTTCGAAGCACTACTATATCCAATTGTAACATCTCCTTCTGCATCATCTACTGCTTTACAAAATGCATGCCCCGCAGAATACATTCTTCCCGAATCTTTGTCAATTGCATCACTCACATCTGAACCTGCCATTATTCTATATGATTCTCCTGATTGCGATTGCTTACTCAGCATTCCTGAATTAAAAATCTCGAAGTTTTTGAGTTTGCCCAATACTTTATATATTTCTGATTTTGGTATTGGATCATAAGAATCACAAAATGATGATACCAATTCATCATACATTGCTTCAGAATGTTTCTGTGAATATATATGTACCATATGAGTTTGTGTTTGATAATGTATTATATATAAAATATATTCAAGATTGACCTTATCACCACTTCCCATCCAAAGTGGTGAAACATATTCCAAGCCAATTCCTACTACCGTATTTTCTTGTTTATTTCTTAATATTCTTCCTGCCACGTTACACACCTCTGGAAATTCGGCATTTATATCAAAACTCATAGAACGATAGATTTTCACATGACAATTAGGTCTGATTGCATGAACAGGGACATTTTCAAGAATACGCTCATCTTCCACAACATATTCTTTATAATAATTTCTATTTTGCTGTTCACTTTTATTCTTTCCTTCACTCATTCCAATGATCATATCCTGCCATACAGCATCTTTAGAATAAAGTAAATTGTTTTCAATTTCTAATTCTTCATTATTTACCGCAATAAATTTTGCCTTTCCTATATTCTTTGCATTTGTCCGAGCAAACCTACCAATAAACTGTAATGTACTCGCAAGCGATTTATGAGGAACATGTATTGCTGCAATTTTAAGATTAGGAAAATCATACCCTTCTCCTAGCATATCTACACACACAATTCCATCCAGTTCTCCAGAATGCAACAATTTCAAAATATGATTAACCTTGGAATTACTCATTGAACTATCCACTTTTGAAAGTTTCAATGAAGTATTATCCTTATATAACTTCTCCAGTTTTTCAGCACTTACTTTAGTATCTGTACGGACCATCAGATAATGTTCATACCCAGCTTTTCTGTCATTCAGCAATACTTCCTCAGCTCTTTTAGCAATGCACAAATCATTATCCGTTCCACTTTCCACAGGGACAAATTGTATTTCGCCAAAAATACCATCTTCGTATGCCTTTGAAAGCGGATAATCATATACTATTTCACCAGACAGTTCTTTTCGATCCAACCTAAATGGTGTTGCTGTAAACAGCACATGTGTTGCCACAGATAAATTTACCAATATCTGTTGCCATGTTTTAGCTGGAGTATGATGAGCCTCATCAACTTCCACCAAATCAATATTCTCTTTTGCCCAATCAGATTCACTTAGACTGAGTGCACAACTAGGTGTAGCAACAATAACATCTGCTTTCTCCAAGTCTTTTTGATACTCCTTTGTATACAAATGCTCCAGCTCAAAAACTTTAGGTTTTTTTATTGAAGTATTAAATACGTTAGCTACACACAATGTCCTAAGCTCAGAAAAATCCTCTGCAATTTGTCCACGAACCATTTTACTTGGTGTAACAACTAATACTCGTTGTTTTCGGATTAAATATGGCACCAACATAAGCACAGCTGTTTTTCCTGATCCTGTAGGCATAATGACAATAGCTGCATCCTTTTTATTAAGTGTAAAGAAAGACGATATTGCGTGAATTGCACCCAATTGAGCATTTCGTAATCCTCTGCTTTTTTCTGAATCTATGGGATATTTTATTGCATTGTAATGAATCTCAAAATAATTCCCCATATAATTTCCTTCCTGAACTAATATTATTTTCTCATATTAGTTCATTGTACCTCCTGAAACACTATCATTCTCTCTCATTAGCGGTTTTACAATATCATAATAAACTGCAACAACCAAAATCAGACACATAATTATATATATTAACCAAAAATACAATTTGTCCATAATAACAAGCATATACCCAATAGACGTTAGAAAATAAGTAAATATTGATGTATCCAGCGTAAATTTTTCTAAACAACGCATCCAGTGTGTTTTTCTGAATTTCTTATTACGAATAAATTTATCTATAATTTTTATAACTGCCACAATAAGTATCAACGCTAAATAACCTAAAATAGCCACGATTTTATTGAGAACATCTTGATTCAAGTATATTAACGGCAATGTAATCAACGAAAGAATATAATATACTACAAACAAAATATTATTCATCAAAGGAAACACACTTTCATAATATAATGCATTTATAGCCTTCTTCCCCTCTTCTTTCTGAGCACACTGTATTTGTTCTTCCGAATATCGGCTTATACTCCCCACTTCATTTGCTTTTTTAACATCCTCCAAAATCATATTATCTCTAATTCGTCTTTGTTCATATTCTTTATAATTATATTCTTTCTCATCTATTTTTCTATTTACATATTTATTCACACTTGACTCATCAATAATATTTTTCACTTTCTTACAAATAGGTAAATTCAAAAATTCTTCTTTACTCTTATCTGCTCTCCTGAATTTGTCATTCCACTTTTTAGAAATTTCAGACAATTCTATCACTTTCTCGATTGAATAATCTTTAAAATAAGTTATTTCTTCCCCCGTATAATACTTTTCTGTATAGCATTTAAACGCATCTGCAATTTTTATGGTGCATTCTTCTGGTGACTCTATAAAATCAAATGAAGAAACTATTTTATACACATAATCCTGCAGATAATTATAATCTGGTGGAAAATCGTCTGCTACCACTTCTCCATCATCATCTGTTATTGCACAAGGTTTAGGATTAATGCCTTTTTCTTTCAACTTATAGTTATAATATGCCATAATACAACTTATGTCTGCATTCTCTTTACTATATTTACATACATCTCTATAAGCACTTAATAATTCAAGCAACTTATTTCTTTCCTTTTTTCTAAGATATTTAACCGCATAAGAAGAATTGATTTCAAAAAGTGCTTCATAATCATTACGCGTATAATATTTTTCATTCAATAATTTAACGATTGGAAATATCACCATCATCAATACACTTTCTCGGTTTGCTTTGTCATAATATCTTTTTGATATTAACAACGATGCAATCGCAGAAATGAAAATAGCCATTGCATTTTGATATAGCCAATTACCAATTTGTACCAACATCTCTTTTTCCTTCCTATATCGTATTTCCGCTACCTGTTCTGTACTATATTCAACACTTAATTACTATCGGCACACCTGCATCTATCAGGTAGTCCTCATGATAGAATAACTTATTTCGTCGCTTTTTTCGTCGCTTTTTCAACGAAAAAAGCGACGAATTATTTTAGTCTATACAACTTACCTTTTGTTTTCCCATTATCAATGAGTTTATCAAGTGCAATTAATTCCTTTAACAATTCCTTTGTCCTAGTATCCTTTAATCCCAGATTATCAGCTATTTCAGCTGTTTTGTGCCATTCACCATCAAACAATTCTGCAACTGTAATTTCCAACTCATCACATAGATTCTTAATAATAGAATAATCAGGCATGCATTTTCCAGTTTCCCATTTTGAAATAGTTTTGTTTGAAACGCCTAGCTTTTCTGCCAACTGTTCCTGAGTCATGTTTTTCTGTTTTCTCTTTAAGGAAATGTATTTTCCTATAACTAATTGATTCATTTCTATTCCTCCATTCATTTGATGATATAATGATACTTTTTTCAGAATGAAACGAATCCCTTATTGGTAGAATATGAGTGGAATACCTACAAAATCGACCACTCCTGCCATCATTATCCCCTTTTGGAACACATTCTTTCATTTAAGGATTTCATAGCTCTTCTCCTCATAATGAAGTCAAATATGTTTTGACATCAAACGCTTCTATCCTGGAATCTTTTTTCAAATATAACGGATGATGAGGATGTCCCTTTACAGAACACTTTCCAACCTTACACCAAACAGCATTTTACCGATTAGAAATATTAATCATCTCTCTAAGACATTCCTTTAAATATTTTCTTCTTTCTATATTTGTTCCCCAGGCTGCCCAGATTATCGGCTTTTTACCACTATTTTCCAATATCCATTGAAAGGCCTGCATGTTCTCTTTGTGAAGCATCGGATTTATTTCTTTATTCATTTGATTTGGATCTGTCGCTCGCTGTGCATGGACATTAAACATAATAAATGAGTCAAATCCATTCCCCATTGCTATCTTTTCGACGGATTTCATTGTGTTATCCATCTTTTCCGGTTCTGCAGTCGATGGATTGATTCCAATAGTAATAAGCGGATTATTCCCCACCGTTCCCAGAATATATCTATAGTCCGTATAAAAATCCGGAACATAAATCCATTTTGTCTGATCGTATTTTTCTCTTTCATTCTGCATAACCATTGCAGTTTGAAATGATAATATCTTAAGTGTTTCTTTCATCATACAATTTTACATTAATTAAAAAACAAGTGCCCCTCTAAAAATAACTACTATACTTAACTTGCAACATTATATCCACATCATAAAGATAGAACCAATCTCGAGTATTCTAGGGATTGGTTAATTATTCGAACTACTCGGCATATAGCTTAAACTACCTATTTTTCTCTACTTTTTAACGAACTACTTTCCCATATTCTTCAAAATATCCTCTCATATTTCTGGTTGTTCGATTTTTCAAAGCCAAAATAGCGCCACAAAATGACATATTGTTACTCGGCTACTTTTATGGTAATACTACATACTCCCGTATTATTCAATTAAGACTTTTACAAATTCCTTTTCACTCACTATCAACTACATCCACAATATCTTCATCAACATCTGTAGAATATTGTTCACCTTCCAAAATATCTGCCGCCATCTTTTTTAATAAAATTTTATTATATCTATTCTCCGAAAAAGAAATCCTCATAAGATTTTTGTTACCCTTAATCACTTTTATCTTGCTAATATCTTTTAATTGTTTTATTAAATAGCGTTGTTTTTTCTTTTCTGTTAAATCTGGTATATTTTCAAGGATTTTCTCAATCTCCTTTTTCCTATCCTGGCTCGAAGAAAATAATCTACTAATTGTCTCTGAAAATTTCTTGAAAACGCTTGCTACTATGCTTTCATCATCATCATCAAAATATTCTTCTGCTATTGCAAGGCTTACAGCATTAACTGTACGACAATACAAAATATTCTTTTTTATTTGACATACTATATATGCCAAAAGTAATATTAAAAATGGGAAAAATAATACCAAGTATTTCAGCACATCTGATACAATAACAAACTGTATATATTCGGAATTATTTATAAAAAATAAAATCATATCATAATACATAATTACACCTAGTATTGTGTTCACAAATAGTATGTATGGATATTTATGAAGCATAATACAGCCAAAATTAGGAATATGTTCTTTTTTCTCACATACTCCAGATCCACATACATTCACCACTCCCTCTAACGATTCACTATAATAAGGACATCGACAGCATATGTTTTTCCCAACCATTTTCCCAACAATAAATAGCAACATAAAAATCAAGTTAAACACAATAGTTCCTATCATAGCCGTCACAAAAACAATCCTATATGGAGACACATTAGACATACCACTAAAGACACCAGAAGTAAATGTAATACTTCCTGTAAAAGCCAAAATAACTGCTGAAAAAATAGTCAAAGTTGTAATTGACGACATGCTATTCCTTTCAAGTTTACCATCAACTTTTTCTAATTCTTTTGTCGCTTCATATGCCTTATTTACAACACCGCTCACTTTATTTTCCATTTCAGTTATTCTTTTGTTCAATTCTTCTGCACTACTACCTATCCCTCCAGTATTCTGCTTATCCTGCAAATTACTAATTCGTGTTTCAATTTTATTCATTATTAAATTATATCGACCAATCTCTAAATTCACATGATCACATAATTTTCTAACTTTATTACAGATTTCCATAGAAATTGACTTATTATAGGTTAGTTTTTCTATAGATTTTTTTAACATTTGTAAATTTTGAGAAAGACATTCCCCTTTATCAATATCATCTTCTAAAATTGCTTGAACTTTGGTAGAAATCTTTGCATAACTATGTCTAAATCCCTCTGAATATATCTGGGATAATATTTGAATTTCTCTGCCCCTATCTTTTTTAGAATACTCTGTATCATCAGCTAGTTGACTTAATAGCTCTAATAATGCATTGCTTTTTTGCTCATAGTTCATAAGTTAAATACACTTCTCCTTAAAATAGCGTCTTATATATTCTTTAGGAATTACACTCCCCATTCCAAAAAGTTCTGTTGTATATTTCCATGGTGCTTCATTGTGTGTCTGTTCCACTAGTTTCCATACAGGGATATTCATTTTATCTAATGCTATAACCCTAATCATTTTCTCAAATTCTTGATCTTCTATTTCTATCCTAAAAGAATTTTCTATTGGCATAGCAGCATATATAGAAAAAAAATCATATACTGCTTTAATAACCGGACCATATTGCCAAGCTACAATTTCTTCATCAAACGCTTCTTCGTCTCTCAACGCAAGAGAATATCCCTGAATATAATACAATATTTTTTGCAACTGTAAATTACTAATAGGATTACCCCTTTTAAAACAAAATGTCACAACATATTTCGCAATGTTCAAAGCACTATATATCATGTATATTCCTCCTTAAATACAAATTTAAAAAAGAAAAATGTCAGGTCCAGTATCACCTGCCCCTATGTTTCTCTTTCTTTTTTTGCTGCTTCAATTCAAACTGCCGCTGTTTCTCTGTCTCTCGCTGTTCACGGCTAATAATCTTACGTTCAGTTTTCAACTGTTCCTGCTGCAATTTCAAAGCCTGCTGCGATTTTGTACCTATTCCAGTGTTTTGTACCTGTTTCCGCACTTCTCTCTGTATCCGTTTCGGATTACGCCCAGTCTCCTTTACATCAGTTTCCACCGCCGGACTAAATCTCAGCCGATAGTAATTTTTCAAGACAAAATCATATACCTCATAGTCTTTCGGTTCCGCACCAAACGTAACCTTGCATACAGAGAGCTTTCCCTCCGATATACATTCAAAAACGCCTACCCAGAATGGTTGCTCAAAAAATACTGTTAATCTGCCTACTACTTTGTCCATGACAATTCCTCCTTAAAAATGATTGTGATGAACAAAGAATGGACGACCCTAAGGAGGGAGGGTTACTTACACCAAGCGGTGCGGCCGGGCTACCTACCGGCTCTGTACGAGATTATCTCTTACGTTGCGTTTTTATCTTTGCCCTTTGATTTTACCACATAATCGACTTATTATCCATAATAACCAAATCACAAAAGCAAGTTAAATGTTTCTTCATCTCCCCCCTCTGTCTATCTTCCTTTTCCTCTCCCGATTTTGTTTTCTCTGTGCTTCTTCCAGACTTTTCTCCCTCTGAACAATCGTTTCAACCGTATCTCTTCCCAAAACCCATTCTACTCTATTAAGATCTCCCAGTTTTTCCCCTAGGACTTTGTTTTCACTCCAAAGTTCTTCTACACGGGCAGTAAGAGAATTAACCTTACTCAACGCTCTCTCATAAGATTTCTGCATATCACTAAACTTTCTAGAAAGATCAAGGTATGCCCGATAAACTGACCGCAACACCACCACAATCTTCTTGATCAGCGGCTTTGCTTTCTTTTCCCGGTAGGTTTTCCCCGTTTCCAACATTCCAGCCTCTGGCAGCACCTCCTCTGGATCGGCAGAATATTTCTCTGCAAATCGTTCCATCTCTTTTACCATAGGCGCAATCTCCGTTAGCTTTTTCTCATATTGTGCCACATTCTTCTTTGCCTGTTCTACCTTCTTATCGGCTTCTTTCCAGCTCTCCCGGGCCAAAGATATATCCTGCTCCATATTTTTCAAATAATCCAGCCATTTTTCATTAACTTCTTGCATAGTAGCATTATGCTCTTCTAAGTCCGCTTTCTGCTCTTCAAGTGCCGCCACTTCCTTTGCACGTTCCTGCTTTTCAAAATCCAGCAACGACAAATGTTTTTCATGGGTTCCTTTCTGCTCCCATTCAATCCCATGCTCCAACATAATTGAGGCAAGCTGCTGCTTTTCAGCCGTCACCCACTGATTTAATTCTGTCTCCATTCTCGTACCGCCTTTGAAACCAAGCGCTGACAATGCCTGTTTCAAAGATACCCTTGTATCCAGGCCACGCTTACTTCCTGTTGTATATGGTACAAAATCTATATGTAAATGCGGTGTGGCCTCATCCATATGAAGATGAGCAGAAAACACTCTTAAGGTAGGATTTCTCCGTTGAAAATCCTTCATATATTCGTCTAGTATCCTCGCTGCCATCTGTCCCTCTTTTGTTGTCGCTCCCATATTATCTTTATCCCCGATCTGCAGGATAATCTCATGGAATGGCTTTTCCTGCTTTCTAGAACGGATCTTCTCATAATAATCTTCAATCTTCCGGTCTTTTCTGGTCTGTTTGGAACTATATCGTTCAAGTGCCTCATCAAATAATTCATGGTACACTTCCCGGATATCCTGATTGCAGTATTCCACATTCCAGTGACTCCGTTTCGGATCTGTATTCTTTGCGTGAAATTTTCTACTGTTGTGGTTGACAGAACCTTTACCTGCCATAAAACTAATCGTTCTCTTCAATAACTCTCCTTTCTCCCTCTTAGGGTAGTATTCAGCGCCGGATACGGCGCATAAGCTTTGTTACTTTCGTCGAAAGTAACGCAAAAGCACTTTTGACAGCCTTCGTCCATCAAAAGTAACCTTGCGCCCTGCGGGGCTGTTTCCGTTCAGCGATATCCTTCCGTCTGCATCATCTGATTCTTCTCTTTGTCCGTGATTTACAGGTGCGTGCCACGCTCCTGTTATAACTCAAACAAGAAGAATCCCTACCAACGAAAGTTCTCCGGTATTCCTTTCTTATCCAGATACTCCTTTCTGGCTTTTTCCCGCTCTTCTTCAGTCGCTGCTGTTTTCGACTGTGTATACAATTGTCTATTGACCAAATGATCCATCTTTTCTTCAAGTCCCTTACATATCTCATCTGAACAACTGTAATCATCCAGCAAATGATACGAGACAAGCTGACGAAATAATGTAAATGGAATCTGTACATTTTTTATTTCCATACACTTCTCCTTTCAAGGTGGCAAGATGCCCTGTTCTTAAGAAATGGTCACCTTGCCATCTTCCTTTATTCTGATAATATCCAAAACCATTGGTTTCCCCGTTTGACCGAATCGATCTCCAGTTCCTGTTTTGCATTCCGCAGAGTTTTCTTCTTGATTCCCTGTTTGCTCGCTTCTTCCTCGATCTTTTTCTGTGCCATACCACCATCAGCCAAAATATCCAACAGAAATTCCTTCGCTATCCGACTTTTTTGTCCTCTTGCATCTCCACTCAAAAGGTCATCTGCACTGATATCATACTCTCCAATCCACTGAAATCCTGTTTCTTTGTCTAATCTGAATGCGACGGATTTTCCTTCCGGTGCAAGGGAACTTTTCACATGGCACATTACCCTTGTCTCCGGTTCGTCCTTCATTCTCCCCACGATCAAGACACTTCTTGCCGCAGCTTGAAAATCAATGGATCCAAGGCCACGATAAGAAGATTTCCCATTGCTGTTTTTATTCATATGCCCGATCAGAATGATCGCACAATGATATTTCTCTGCAAGGACTGCCATCCGTTTCATCAACGGACGGATTTCATTGGCCCGATGCATATCCACATCTGTTCCTAGAAATCCCTGTATAGGATCCAGCACCACCATTCTTGCTTTCGTTTGCATAATTGCTTCCTCAAGCCGGACATCCAACATAGTTAATGGCTGTTCTCGATCATCGATGACTAGCACTCTGGAACAATCTGCCCCAGCCGCAAGCAGACGATGTTTTATCGTACCCCCCCCAATCCATCCTCTGCCGTCTGATAAATGACATTAACAGGCTGTATAGGGTTATCTTGCGATAACACTTCCTGTTTCAGATTTTCTTCGCTATCTTGCTGTGCTTCTTTTTGGGATTTCTTGCTCAACAAGATTGGTTCTCCTCTAGTCAGTTTAGCAATGATCTGAAGAACCATCTTTGTTTTTCCCTCTCCTGGATCCCCTCGTATGATCGTAACTTTCCCAAAAGGAATAAACGGATACAACAGCCATTCGATCTGTTCCACTTTCACCGATTCCATGTTGATCAATTTCAGCTCCGGCTCTGATCTTTTCCATTCTGCCTTCTTATTTTCTATCGTCTTCAATTCTATCTACTTCACCTCCTGCCTTTCCGGGCAAGTCTCTGATGAACAGATAATTGGGAATTGTCGTATCTTACAATCCGTGATATACTTAATCTGCGAAGATGGTATATCAGTAAATCTGATTATCAGAGAACTTGCTCAGATATTTTGTCTGGGCTTTTTCTTTTTTCCAGCCCTCATTTTCCACCTCTCAAACAAACCGTCTTGTTGGAATCACTATAATCTCAAACCTGCTTCCGTCCATCAATTCAATCAACACCACATGATCCGACTCAAAATCCACAAGGATAGAGGCAATTTCTAACTTCTTAGAGCGATTCAAAATTTCATACACTTTGTTGACCATCTTTTTTGTTTTCATCTGTATTTCTCCCTTCTGCAAATCCATTCAAAATTTCCAACATGGTTCTGATCGGAGTAAATAATTCTTCTCCTGCATCATTCAATGTGTTCAGGCGTTTTAATTCTGTCTCAATCTCCCGAAGCTGTTTTCGAAACTGCACCAACATCAACGGATTACCAACAGCTGTGATTTTTTGATATAAAACGCTTTCAATAATGTATTCTTGTCTGGTTTGATATCCACAAAGTTTCACCCTCTTATCCAGTTCTTCATTTTCTTCAGGAGACATTCGAAAAGCAATTGTTACATTACGCCAACGATTCTTTTTATCCATATTTTTTTCACTCATTCCATGAATCCTCTCTTTCCTCATTTAACCTGTCTGCCATATCTTTCTGTATCGTAGGAAATAAGTGTGCGTATCGATATGTAATCTCAACACTTTCATGCCCTACTCTCTCTGCGATGGCCATAGCAGAATACCCCATATTAATCAGCAACGATACGTGAGAATGCCGGAGATCATGGATACGGATCCGTTTGACACCTGACAGCTTTACTCCCCGATCCATTTCATGATGGAGATAACTTTTAGAAATCTGAAAGATTCGATCTGTTTTCTTCAGTCCATACAGCATACTTAAGTAACTTTCTAGCTCTTCACTCAAAAATTCCGGCATCACTATAATTCGATTACTTTTCGGTGTTTTAGGATCTGTTATGACATCTTTTCCCTCTAAGCGCTGATAAGATTTATTGATGCGTATAGTATGGGAACTGAAATCCAGATCTGCCGGTGTTAAGGCCAAAAGCTCCCCCATTCTCAATCCACACCAATAGAAAATTTCAAATGCGTAAAAGGATATTGGCTTATCTGCAACTGCCTCAATGAACTGTGTATACTCTTCTTTTGTCCAGAAAAGCATTTCCTTGGATTTTTCTTTCCCCATGGATCCCGCCTTACGTGCAACATTACTTTTCAAATCATAAAAGTTAACCGCATGATTCAAAATCGCACTCATTTGATTGTGGATTGTCTTAAGATACACCTGCGAATATCCTTTTCCGTTAGCGTCTCTATGATTCATGATCATGTTCTGCCACTGACGGATATCTGCCGTCTTGATCTCCTGCAGTTTTCTGTCCGCAAAATATGGGAGAATCTTCTTATCGACAATGTGTTTTTTAGTCAGCCAGGTATTATATTTAATCCTGGGTTTAATATCGTTCAGATAAATATCCACAAAATCTCCGAATGTCATATCCAGACTTCTATTTTCCTTTAATTTGAACGCTCTCTCCCAGTCTTGCGCATCACATTTACGCTTAAATCCTCTCTTTGTCTTTTGCTTTCTGACACCTGTCCAATCCTTATAATAGGTGCGAACTTCATAAGTATTGGTCTTTTTGTTTTTAATAACTGCCATTCATTTTCACCTTCTTTCTTGAACTCTCACATTATTTTGTTTCGCTCATACCATAAACACGTTCTTCAAAATATTTACGGCTAATTTTTCCCTTAACAACCACAAATCCCTGTTTTTCCAGTTCATCGTTTAGCTTGCGTACCAAACGATAAGCAAAGGAATCAGATACTTCTAATTCCCGGGCAACTTGTTTTGCTGAAATAAATAATTTGCTCGCCATATTTTCTTCCTCCTTTTCCTTTTTATAAATTCCATCAGTTCATTTTTGAACTGTACGCTTGTATCATAGCATTTCATTTTCGAAATGTCAACAGGATGATTTCAATATTGAACGGTTTGTTTTTATATTTCATTTTTGAACTGTTCATGCTATAATAAGAGACAAGAACTGTGAAGGAGCGATTAATTATGACTGTTGGAGATAAAATCAGGAAATATCGGTTAGAACAAGGATATACTCAAAAAGAATTAGCCATAATGGCAGGACTAAGTGAGTCAGCTGTAAGAAATTATGAACTTGGGAACCGCACCGCTTCCCAGGATCAATTAGAAAAAATTGCCAATGCGTTAAAAATCAGCCCGTTCGCACTGGCTGATCCAAACTTTGACACCTATATAAGTGTTATGCATTCCCTTTTCGCATTAGAAGACCAGTATGGACTCCATGCCTACAGAGATGAATCCGGGGTACCTCAACTGATGTTTAAGGATAAAGGACATGATTCATTAAATATGCTAGATCAAATCGGTGAATGGGCAGATATGTACCAGAAATACAGAAATGAAGAAATTACGGAAGAGGAATACTTAGCTTGGAGAAGCAAGTATCCAAATAAGTAAATTCGAGGATAATGAAATGCAAATAAATCTCATATTCGAAAGAAAAGTCAAAAATGGCCAAAACTATCCCAATGCCCAATCCATATTTAAAGAAATGTTCAACCTTGTATTTGAACAAATAACCATCAATACGTTTGTTTATAAAATTGATAATACTCCCTATACTATTGATTACAAATGTAGCGGAGTAAACGACGAAATATATTATCTATCAGTATCGCACAATTCCAGGCCTTCAATTGATGCCAAAGTATTAAATTTAGTAACTAAATGCATACAAAACGGAATCCATAGGAAAGACTTTTATATATTCTACGCCTATGATGAAACATCTGAATATTATTGTGCGAAGTTGGCACCTCGTTTTGGGAAATTTGAAAGATTAATGAGAGAATTTATATATGTAAATCTAACCATAAGCCTCAAATCCCAATGGTTTGAACAATCTTTTACGGAAGATTTAAAAAACGAAATAAAAGCAAAACTAAATAATCAAAATTCTTTAATTGAACAGGCGCTTTATGAAATGACATTTGCACAACTATATGATTTTTTATTTTTCGAATATGCTTACAATTCCCCTGACTATATTATTTATGAAAAACTATTACCTTTAGATCTAGAGAATACTGATAAAAAAACCATACTTGATGCAATTTATACTTGTAAAAAAGTTAGTCTATGGGATCGTTACTTCCAATCTTCCGAAATGGATTTACAGGATTATCTTTCTAATATGCGAGAATACCGTAATAAAGTGGCTCACAATAAATTTATTACTTTTGAGGACTATGATAAGTGCACAAAAAATTTAAGAATAATAAATAAGCAACTGTCTTTAGCTATACATAATCTCTATTCACAGATATATTCCGAGGAAACTATATCTTACATTGGTACACTACTGTCAACAGCATTCTCTGAATTTTTCAAAAATAATGCAACAATATTTGATGCTGTACAGAAGAGCCTTATTACAATAGGTAAAATTTTCTCCGAAATATCAGATTCACTGACAAAAAGTTTGGGACATAATATTCAAAATACATATAAAGGAGTATCCGTTTCTGCAACACCTAGCAAAATTGAAGGAAGTAGCTGTTTACAAACCTCAGCAACTACCTGCGAATTACCAATTCAGGTTAAAGATAATATATCTACGACTTTAGATACCAGAACCAAAAGTGATGATTCTAAGACTGTAAATATTAAAACTTCTAATCATACAGATAAATCAATAAACATAAACAGCAGTTTAGACAATGATGACATATAATAACGGAGCTATTGATACTATCCAGATCTCTTTCCCGCCAGTAATTCTGAAATATAAAAATATTGTCATTTGATTGTCACGACACATAGAAAAAGCCCGCAACCCCGCATAAATGCTGGGATTGTGGGCTTTACTCTCCTACTCAAACTCAATCGTTCCCGGTGGCTTACTCGTCAGATCATAGAATATTCTATTCACCCCACGAACTTCATTTATAACTCTGCTCATTACTTTATTCAGAACTTCATACGGAATCTCCGCCGCCTCTGCAGTCATGAAATCAACCGTATTAACGGCTCTAAGAGCTACAGCATAATCATAAGTTCTCTCATCACCCATAACACCAACGCTTCTCATATTCGTAAGTGCTGCAAAATACTGACCAATTGTCTTATCAAGTCCGGCATTTTCAATCTCTTCACGATAAATAGCATCTGCATCCTGAACGATACGAACTTTCTCAGCTGTTACTTCGCCGATAATACGTACTCCAAGTCCCGGTCCTGGGAATGGCTGACGGAATACGAGTCTTTCAGGAAGTCCAAGCTCAAGTCCTGCTTTACGAACTTCATCTTTGAAAAGATCACGAAGCGGCTCAATGATTTCTTTGAAATCTACAAAATCCGGAAGTCCTCCTACATTGTGGTGAGATTTAATCACAGCGGATTCTCCGCCAAGACCACTTTCTACCACATCCGGATAAATTGTTCCCTGTGCAAGGAATTCAACAGTACCGATCTTCTTTGCTTCTTCTTCGAAGATACGGATGAATTCTTCACCGATAATCTTACGTTTTGCTTCTGGCTCTGTAACGCCTGCAAGTTTGTTATAATATCTTTCCTGCGCATTTACGCGGATAAAGTTCAGGTCAAACTGTCCTTCTGGTCCGAAGATTGCCTCAACTTCATCTCCTTCATTTTTACGAAGAAGTCCGTGATCTACGAATACACAAGTAAGCTGTTTTCCAATGGCTTTGGAAAGAAGTCCTGCTGCCACTGAAGAGTCAACCCCACCTGACAGTGCGAGCAATACTCTTCCGTTTCCAACCTTCTCGCGGATCTCTGCAATTGTATTCTCAACAAAAGCATCCATCTTCCAGTCGCCCGCACATTCACATACATTTTTTACAAAGTTGTTGATCATCTTTGTTCCTTCTACTGTATGAAGTACTTCTGGATGGAACTGGATTGCATACAGTTTCTCAGCTGCGTTCTCAGCTGCTGCAACCGGACAGTCAGCAGTGTGTGCTGTAATTTCAAATCCCGGAGCAATCTTTGAAATATAATCAAAATGGCTCATCCAACATGTTGTTGTCTCTGAAACACCCTCAAATACTTTGGAGTCTTTTTTATCAATAATAACTTCTGTCTTACCGTATTCTCTTACATCTGCACGCTCAACTTTTCCACCAAGTACATGAGACATCAGCTGTGCGCCATAGCAAAGTCCGAGAACCGGAATTCCAAGCTTGAACAGTTCTTCTGAATAAGTCGGTGAATCCGGCTCATAACAGCTGTTCGGTCCGCCTGTGAGAATGATTCCTTTTGGATTCATCTCTTTGATTTTTTCAATATCTGTCTTATATGAATAAATTTCACAATATACATTACACTCCCTGACACGTCTTGCGACCAGCTGGTTATACTGTCCACCAAAGTCAAGGACAATCACTAATTCTTTCTTCAAATCTTTCCTCCTGTAAAATCCAATCAAAACTAGTTGCTTTATCTATATATCTTTTTCTGTTCTTCATTATAGTAGAGGAAGCATTGATTTACAAGTATTTGTTTATGTAAAATAAAATCTTATCCATAATTTCTATTACTATACACGGTAATTATTTCCCTTCTGATCTATCCAGAACAAAAAATGTGCCTCGGCACCCTCTTACGCCTGCGGTGGTCGCTTGCGACACTTACATCGTACACCACCGCAGTGCGCATTCTATGTATCCACTGTTATGGGTATAATATATCAAAAAAGATGCCGAACAAATGCCCGACATCCCATTTTTATGTTCCATTTTATGCTACAAATCTTTCTAGCTGTCTTTCAAGTTCTGTGCAATCGTCTGCATACATCTGCAGTTCAATCACGTTATTCAATCCCAGATTCATGATTCCAAGTAATGACTTCGCATCTACTACTGCCCGTCCTCTTCTCATGTCCATGTTAAAGTCAAATTTACATACTGTTTTCAAGAAATCAATGATCTCATCCGGGTGTTTGAAAGTAATGTTCATTGTGCTCATTCTTTTCACCTCTTTCTGCCTTAACGGCTATGAAATCCTTTTCACTTTTCACATATATCATAGCACATTTTTTATATTTAAAAGGGCGAAATTTTTTATAAAAGTGTATTTTTTTAATTAAATATGCCTCTTATTCTCTACTTTTTTCTATAAGCAATATGAAATTACTCCTGATTATGAAATCCCATTGGAGTTACGTCTGTATTCCGTCGGTAAAATTCCTTCCTCCTCTTTAAACACCTTACTCATATATTTGGGATCAGAGTAACCGACAAGCCCCGCAATCTGATTCATCTTATATTTTGTTGTCCTGAGAAGCTCCTTTATTTTTTCTATCCTGTATTTCCTCACAGTTTCTGTAAAATTATATCCAGTCTCCTTCTTAAACTGAGAACTCAGGTATTCTTCCGATACATAAAGTTGGCTCGCTGCTTCTTCCAATGTAATACCACTGTCATATTCTTTTCTTATAATTTCCATTGCTTTTTGGATAAGCGTACTGTACTGCTCAAATTTATGCTCATATGATATCATCCGTTCCAAGCCTTGAATCGCTTTCTCTATCTGTTTCCAGCTGATGGCATAGGTAATCTGCTGCATAAGACTCAGGATTTCTGTTTCGTCAATCTCCCCGCCATAATTTCTATAATTCAATCCAGCTGCCATGCAAAAACGAATAATACTGTATTTTATTTCTTTTGGAAAATATTTTTCTCTTTTCATTTCCTCACAAACAAGTTGAAATTGTCTGGCAATTCCTTTCTTGTTTTCATCGAAAATCATTTCTCGCATTCGTTGTTCTAATTCTACCGGATAACGCACCGGAACAGCTTCAAATTTCTCAACTGTCTGCTGACAGATTAAAACTCCTCGCGGCTGAAGAAGATTCCATTCCATGAGACTTCCTGCCTGAATCATTGCATCTACCAGCTTTGTCAGCTGTTTTGTCTCTATCCATACACAAATAATTGTCCCCGGAAAATTCCTACATAACCCAGTAACCACATTTTTTTGAAAATATTCTTTCCAGTTCCTTGCTTCACGTACCCGGTAAATGATCAGATACACCTGTTTCCATCGATCCGAACATATAACAGATGCCGAAAATCCACACTCACGTCTACAGATTTCTTCGAGAAATCCACGTATATTTTCCTTCTGCTCCTCGTATTCGTCTGCCATTGAAACCGTAAATAAATATCCAGGATCATCCACTGTAAAACCATATTTCCGGATAGTCATTTCATTTAACTTCTGATTCGATATGATTTCTCCATATCTGCAGCTTAACAGAATATTTTCAACAGTAAAAGAAGCCTGCATCCAATATTCATTCCTGATTTTTTCATGAATACGGCTTAATGCCTTCTTAAGCTCCATCGGCCGGAACGGCTGTACTAAATATCCGTCCACCCCCAGATCGATTGCCTGCTTTGCCTGTTGAAAATCTTCATCCTTTGTTATAATAATCACACGGAACTCACGTCCTTCCGTGCGTAATTTTCTCAAAAGATTTAACCCATTCATCCGCGGAAGCCCAATATCCATGATAACAAGATTTGGCTGCATAACTGTTATCATCTCATATGCAGACTGTCCGTTCCCTGCAATCCCCGCCAACTCGTAATTCGGATCTACGCGTTTTAAACCTTTTTTCAGTTCTTCTAATACTTTTTCATCCCTTTCAACGATTGCCACCCGCATTTGAACAGTCTCCTCTCAATGTCCGTGTTTCTGATTGAATATCCTCTTTTATTGTAACATTAACTTCAATAATTGGAAGCATGCAAGTGTAAATATTTTTCTCTGGTAGCGAGCCCTCCCCGGATGTGACGTTCTGATTTGTTGGTGTCTAAAACCTTACGTGTTTCATGAGCCAGTGATGGATTGATCTGAAGCAGACGTTCTGTAACATCCTTATGCACCGTACTCTTACTAATCCGAAACTGTTTTGCTGTCTGTCTCACTGTCGCATTATTTTCTATAATATAATTTGCAATTTCCACTGCACGCTCCTCAATATATTCTCTCATAGAAAAGCCCCTGCATAGTTTGTTTTTTACAATCTATGCAGGGGAAAATTAATGTATGTCTAATTCCTGTTCCATCTATTCGTGGAAAACATCATACTATACAACTTAATACTCAAATACTGCCACACCATATCCTGGAAGAGGATATGCAAAGGAATATTTCTGACCATCACATTCCTGTTTCTCTGGCTTGTAAACCAATGGGCGTTCTTCTCCTGATCCGCCGTATTTTGTCTCATCACTGTTAAGAACAAGCTTAAACTGCTTTCTTCTCGGAACACCAACACGGTAATCCGGTCTGTCTACCGGTGTAAAGTTGCATACAAAAAGTAGATTCTTCTTCCCATCCTTTGAATGTCTTGTGAAACTGAAAATACTCCGGAAGATATCATCCTTATTGATCCAGTCAAATCCCTTCGGATCATTATCCAACTCATACAATGCCTTATTCTTCTTATAAAGATGAAGCAAATCTTTATACCAGTTCTGAATCTGCTGATGTGGTTCTTCTGCAAGAAGGAACCAATCCAGTTCTCTCTCTTCACTCCACTCACGAAGCTGTGCGAACTCCTGTCCCATAAAGAGAAGCTTCTTTCCAGGATGTCCCATCATAAATGCATATGCCACCTTCAAGTTGCGGAACTTATCCCATCCTTCTCCCGGCATCTTATTCAACATGGAGCATTTCAGATGAACAACCTCATCATGAGAAAGTACAAGAATATAGTTCTCTGAATATGCATATTCCATAGAAAATGTCATCATATGATGTGCATTTTTTCTGAAATAAGGATCCAGTTTCATGTATTCTGTAAAGTCATGCATCCATCCCATATTCCACTTCAAAGTAAATCCAAGTCCGTCATCCTCAGGAGATCCTGTCACCTTCGGCCATGCTGTAGACTCTTCTGCGATCATCATAACGCCTTTATTTCTTCCGCAAACTACAGAGTTCAGATGTTTAAAGAATGCAATCGCCTCAAGATTCTCATTTCCGCCAAATTTATTCGGAATCCACTGTCCATCTTCTCTTCCGTAGTCCAGATACAGCATAGATGCCACTGCATCTACACGAAGTCCGTCTACATGATAATGTTCAACCCAGAACAATGCATTCGCCAGAAGGAAGTTAGAAACTTCCGGTTTTTCATAATTGAAAACCTTCGTTCCCCAATCAGGATGCTCACCTTTTCTCGGATCTGGATATTCGAATGTCGGTGTTCCGTCAAAATCTGCCAGACCATGTGCATCTTTCGGGAAATGCGCCGGTACCCAGTCAAGAATAACACCGATATTATTCTTATGAAGATAATTTACCATATATGCAAAATCTTCCGGTGTTCCATAGCGTGCAGTTGGTGCATAATATCCGGTCACCTGATATCCCCAGGAACCGTCAAACGGATGCTCTGCGATTCCCATCAACTCAACATGAGTATATCCCATCTCTTTTACATACTTTGTAATTGCTTCTGCAAACTCACGATATGTATAGAATCCTTCATCTTCTCTTCCGGGATGTCTCATCCAGGAACCCATATGCACTTCGTAAATAGACACTGGTTCTTCTTTGTTATCCCATTTCTCACGAGCTGTCATCCACTTACTGTCTGACCAGTTCAGATTAGAAATGTCTGTAATTCTGGATGCTGTTCCCGGTCGGAGCTCTGCATAATTAGCAAATGGATCTGCTTTATAGATCTTCTCACCCGCCTGTGTCTCTATACAGAACTTATACAAATCCCCTTTCTTCGCCTCCGGAACGAAGCATGTGTATATTCCGAGAGGCTCTCCTCTCTTCATCTTATCTTTCGTCTCATCCCAGTCATTAAACTCTCCGATTACAGAAACGTTTACTGCATGAGGAGCCCATACCGCAAAATATACTCCTCTTTTTCCGTTCTTTGTCACCTCATGGGCACCCATCTTTTTATAAATCTCATAATGATTTCCCTGCCCAAAAAGATAATGGTCAAGTTCTCCGATCTCATAAGGCTGCACTTTCGTCTTCGTGCTGTTTTTCTTAACCATAAAGCCACCTCACTGCTCAAATATATTCCTGATTGTAATGATTTAAAAACCATACAATTTCTTATAGATCAAGGCACATTACCGAATCTTTCGATTGGTAACAAAGTTTCATTCTCCCCTTGAACACTATAGTTTTATTATACTTGATACTGTATAAAAAAGAAAGAGAAAATGTATTATTGCACAAAAATAGACAGTCGTTTTACTGACTGTCTATTAATTCTTAACAAATATATGTCATTAAATGTTGAAATCTTTCTCTGAAAGCAGAATTCTGTCGGAAGAATCTGTATTCTTTCCAAATACTCTCTTCACAAGCTTCTTTGCGGAAGCTTTCTGTGAATGAGCGATCGCATCATCCATCACTTCTTTCACTTCTGCTACTGTTACTGCATGATCTTCTCTCTGTAAAGAATCAATCTTACTGTACAGTGCAAGAATTCCCATCTCATCGATTCTGTAACCATTCTCCTGAGCATAAGTCTGTCCAAATGTTACAAGCTCATCATTAATAAAGATTGGCACTTCAAGTCTGGAAGTAAATTTTCTTCTGAATTCTCTGTTGGAAGAAAGAAGTCTGTCCAGTGGTTTTCTCTGCTCTTCAAGAACTACCAAAAGTTCTCCTGTATCCTGCTCCATTGCTTTGTTCAGCTTGGCGAGTGTTTTTTCGTTCATCTGTCCGGCTTTTTCAATGATCAGTGCACCACCGTACAATTTACGGAAAATGTCTCCGATTCTCTTCTTATTCAGTGACTCACCTGTCACAATTGCAACCTTACCCTGACGGATATCACGCTGCTTCTGAATTGCCTTTACAACATCAACAGCGAGGACTGTCTTTCCATTTCCTTTATTTCCAATAATCAGAAGGTTTCCTGTTCTGGAAGTTCCTTTGCGGTTTGTACAGTTCTTATCCTGCTCAAGTACATCTACCAGCTGCTCACTCATACCACGCACAGGTACAAAATAAGAGAAGAGTTTTTTCTGTTCCTCTGTAAGTCCTGCTCTTGTACCAATTCCACTCTGTGTTTCAAGATCATAACGACCATGTACAATAAATCCTGTATCAGACATTGCATCTGCAATCTCATCTAACGGTAATGGTGATGTCTTACCTGTTGCGATCAATTTTGCAGTCTCTTTACGGCTCAATGGTGTCGTCGCAGACATGATATCAATTCCGTCATCTTCATCCGGAATCTCTCTGTCATCCGGTTCCTCACTATGCGCTGGATTCACGCTGAATTCATCTTCAAAATTTGGCACTTCTTCATAAGAATTCAGACCAAGAAGATCATCATCTGAAATCTTATCTTCTGCTGTGAAAAGATCTCTTGGATTGATTACTTCATCATCCTCATCGTCTTCTTCATAACCATAGGCATCCAGATCATCATATCCTTCTTTCTCACCGAACAGATCATCATCAGCGTCTTCATAATCATCCGGCAGATCGTCATCAGACTCTTCATAATCATCCAACAAATCGTCATCTGACTCTTCATAATCATCTAAAATATCGTCTTCGTCAAACTCTTCTGCATCATCCCAGTCATACGCATCATAATCTTCGTACTCGTCCTCACCGAGTCTGAGATCATCCGCAAGCTCTCCCATATTTTCATGTGGTTCTTCTTCTACCTCAAGAACTTCTTCTGAACTTACTGTTGCATCTGCTTCTTCCTCTTCCGGAATAACACCTTCAATCTCATCAATCAGTTTCTGTATCTCTGGTGATAAAATTGGTTCTTCATTATTTTTATTGTCCATAGTCTTTCTTACTGCTGCTCCTTCTGAATCATCTTCATCATTGACAACTTCAGTTTCTGAGATCAGTTCCTCCACCTCAGACAAATCTTCTGATTCATCTGTCAGATCTTCTGACTCAGCTGCATCTATCTCAAAAATTTCTTCCTCTTCCGGTTCTGCTTCCCCTGCTTCAAGAATTTCTTCCTCTTCCGGTTCTGCTTCCCCTGCTTCAAGGATTTCTTCCTCTTCCGATTCTGCTTCTCCTGCTTCAAGGATTTCTTCCTCTTCCGGTTCTGCTTCTTCTACTTCAAGGATTTCTTCCTCTTCCGGTTCTGCTTCTCCTGCTTCTATAGCAACTGCATCTTCTGGAACCTCTTCTGAAGTCTCCTCCACTGCCTGTTCTATAAGCTCTTCTTCTGTCTCCGGTTCTGGAATCAGTTCTTTCATCCCTGATGGAACCACTCGTTCTTTACTGGCTTCCTCAGCTTTCTTCTCTTCTGTCAGTTGATTCACGATCTCAAGATCTTCTACATCCTCAATTGCTGCAATATCCTCTTCCAGATCTGTCATATCCGGTTCGACTTCTTCTCCCGGTTCTGCCTGAACTTCCGGTTTTGGATTGAGTAATTGCTGCAGAGCTTCATCTAACCGCATCGTATCTCCAAGTTTCTTCTTGACTGGTTTTACCGGATTCTTACTGACAATCGGTATGGAAGCAGTATCTTTGCTAAGTGTTCTCTTATCTCCACTTGTCTCTACCGTTGCCGGCTGAACTTCTGACTCATCCTCGGAAACTTCTATAACTTCTGCTGTTTCTACTCCTGCTTCTTCCGGATTTTCTACTTCGGCATCCGGCTCTTCTGCCGCTTCCAAAGTAACCGCATTCGTGTCAATCACATCGGAAGTACTGTCGTTCTCCATCACCGGCTGCTCTGTCAGCCCGATTGATCTTGTATCTCCAAGTGCTTCAGCTCCTTCTGACGCAGAATCTTTTTCCTCGTCTTCTCCTAAATAGGAAGCCAGATCCGGTATTTCTTCTGTCTCTGAAGAAAGCTTCTCATATCTGTGATCATATTTCTGCTGCTGCGATGGTGACAATGGCTTATACTGCATCTTCAGTTCCATTGCCTTATAAACATACTTACCCTCGCTGAACCAGAGGATCAGATCATCACACTCTTCCAGACATTCTGTCATCATACCTGCTTCGCGATAAAGCTTCGCCAGTTCATAAGCCCACTCTTCAATATATTCTGCCTTCTTAAATTCCTCCAGAGCCTCAATCTGCTGTTCAATCGGCGCTCTCTGCGCTCTTAAGATCTGATATCTAAGGATATGCCTGTTCGGATCTTTCGGTGCAATCTGGATAAATTCGTCATAATAGTCGATTGCTTCATCTATATTCTTTGTCTTAATTGCAAGAGAACATAACTTATAGATCACCTTGCGGCTTCCTTCAGAACGGCGATATGCAAGATTCATCACATCATAGCTCTTCTGATACTCTTTTGTTTTTTCATAAATATCACTGACATTCATCAGCATCCCTGCGTTACGGACACGCTTCCAGTCAATCAGATCTGCTGCTGCCGCTGCTTTTCTGTATTCTCCATCTTCCATAAGTTCCAGCATCTCTTCTGTCTTTAACTTATATTCATACTTATCCACTGTACTCACCTCATTGTCATTGAAATATTAGTTTTGGTCTGAATGTGTCCATTAGGCACTAGCCGATACTCTTTCATTATTCTACCATATGAGGTCTGTAATGTCAAAAAAATGCACCTTCAATTCCTTTTGAAAGTGCATTTTTAGTGTTATTTAATTGTAATATTATTATAATTTTATATTTTGTATCGGAGATTATTCGCGATTCTACGTTCCTGTGAGACCTTTGTCGTCTGTTATTTTATCACTTGGATGATTTTCATATCCATTCAATACTTTATGTATTAAATCTTCTGTCAAGTCATTCCTGCTTTTATAACAAATCTGAGATTATAACATGTCCTTTCAATGTTTCTTTACACATTTTTCATTCTATGTTATATGCGGTATTTTTATTCAATACATCTATGAGTGATTCATCTTTTTCTCTTTGCTTCCAGTTTCCGTACTCTCCGATCTTTGATCTTCTTTTCTTTCTACTGGACTTTTACGCTTGGCAAAGGTCTCTTTCTTCACAGGAACCTTCACTCATCATACCACTGACATATTGATAAAAATCTGAAACTATACTGTCCATGGGACTGACCTCCTGTTGAACTTGTATTTTTAATCTAATCAGGCATCTGTTACTTTTGCCTTCTTAGTTAAATATCTTTGGGAGATTTCTTTCTCTCTTTGATGGTTATATAATAACATTCGGCGTCTAATTTGTCAATATATTCATTTGATTTTTTTATATTTTTTATTTATTATCTGCTTTGGTTGTAATTGTCTGAATTCTCAAACTTTTCAATTAACAGATTTCTGCTCCAGCCGGCATTTCTTTTTCCGGTGTCATCAGTGCAAGGTTACCTTCTGCATCTTCTGCACAAAGCAGCATCCCCTCTGAAAGTACGCCTGCCAGCTTCGCAGGTTTCAGGTTTACAAGAACCATAACTTTCTTACCAACCATTTCTTCCGGTGTGTAATGTGCTTTGATTCCGGATACGATCTGTTTTACCTGGCTTCCAACTTTTACCTGAGAGCAGAGAAGCTTTTTGGATTTCTTTACAGCCTCACATGCAATGATTTCTCCAACCTGGAACTGCATTGCTCCGAACTGCTCAAATGTGATCTCATCTTTCGGCTCAATGTCGATAACAGCTTCTTCCTCTTTCTTTTCTTCTACCTTAGGATGAAGTTCTTCAACTTTCTTCATAACCTCTTCGAGATCCATTCGCTGGAACAGGATCTCCGGTTTCTCTGTTACATGTCCGTTACCAAGCTGCTCAAGGATCTTCTTACTTGTAGAAGGCATAAAAGATTCAAGAAGTCTTGCACCTTCAGAAATGCTCTGGATCAGATTCCAAAGTACTGTAGAAAGGCGATCCTTCTTGGATTCATCTTTTCCGAGTACCCAAGGAGTTGTCTCATCAATATATTTATTGCAGCGTTTGAACAGATTGAAGATTTCTGTAATCGCATCGGCAACGCGGAGGTCTGCCATCTTAGCATCAACTGCTTTAGAAGCATTCTCTACAACTGCTTTCAGTTCTGCATCTACATCTTCTACAACACCCTTATCTTCTACTGTTCCGCCGAAGTATTTGTTTGTCATAGAAACAGTTCTGTTTACAAGGTTTCCAAGTGTATTTGCAAGATCAGAGTTCAGACGCTCTACCATCAGCTCCCAGGAAATAACACCGTCATTCTCGAATGGCATCTCATGAAGTACGAAGTAGCGAACTGCATCTACGCCAAAGAAATCAACGAGTTCATCTGCATAGAGAACATTTCCCTTGGATTTACTCATCTTACCGTCTCCCTGAAGCAGCCACGGATGTCCAAACACCTGTTTCGGAAGTGGAAGATCAAGTGCCATAAGGAAGATTGGCCAGTAAATTGTATGGAAACGGATGATATCTTTTCCGATCAGATGAAGGTCTGCCGGCCACAGCTTGTTGAACTGCTCTGTACTGTTTCCGTCTGCATCATATCCGATTCCTGTGATATAGTTTGTAAGAGCATCAAGCCATACATATACAACGTGCTTTGGATCGAAATCTACCGGAATTCCCCACTTGAAGGATGTTCTGGATACACACAGATCCTGAAGTCCCGGAAGAAGGAAGTTGTTCATCATCTCGTTCTTACGTGCTACCGGCTGAATAAATTCCGGATGTGTATTAATATGCTCGATCAGACGATCTGCATATTTGCTCATTTTGAAGAAATATGCCTCTTCTTTTGCAGGCTGAACCGGGCGTCCACAGTCAGGACATTTTCCATCTACAAGCTGAGACTCTGTGAAGAAAGACTCACATGGTGTACAGTACATTCCTTCATAATGTCCCTTGTAAATATCTCCCTTGTCGTAAAGTTTCTTGAAAATCTTCTTAACCTGTTTCTCATGATCTTCATCTGTTGTACGAATGAATTTGTCATAAGATGTATCCATCAGATCCCAGATTCTTTTGATTTCTGTTGATACATTATCTACGAATTCCTTTGGTGTGATTCCAGCCTCCTCGGCTTTGAGCTCGATCTTCTGTCCGTGCTCATCTGTTCCCGTCTGGAAGAATACATCATATCCCTGGCTTCTCTTGTAACGTGCGATTGCATCTGCAAGCACGATCTCGTATGTGTTTCCGATATGCGGTTTACCTGATGTATAGGCAATCGCTGTTGTTATATAATATTTTGGTTTTTCTGACATTTTTCTGCCTCCTTTTCCCACAATGTGGGATTTTTTCTCAACTTTCAGTGATTACTAATACGATTTTTTCTGGATTTTTCGGAATATCCCTAGCGGAGCGTTTTTAATATGTTAGGAACAAACCTAATATATTAAAAAACGCCCTCCCAGGGACTTGCATCCCTGAGAAGACGAATCCTACTTTCGTGTTACCACTTCTCTTCGTTCCTTCCTCGCGAAAAGAAACCTCTATGAGTATCTACACTTTCGTTAGTAAAAACTGCTTTGTTAATCAAAACCACTTTGAATACTACGGCATTTCTCACTGTTGATACTCTTCGCTATAAAGGGCGAATCCCTTCACAGACTAACCCGGATCTTTTTATTCAAGATCGCTGCTTAAACAACTCACTTGATCACTCTGTTCAGGCTCATCTGCGCTGCTCAGAAGCCATCTTCATCTGTCTTCCATCCATCCCTCTCAACATCTGGCCTGACAGCCTTCAGGACTTTTCTGTAGAATCTATTACAGACTACTCTCTTCCTCATCGCGTTTCGCTTATCACTGCTTTTCATTCCTTAAAAAGGTTAGCATAACGCGAATAGAATGTCAAGATACACCGCTTGATGATTTCTCTGCTAATCCCTCTGTTACCCCGGCAGCATTTCCTTTTGCTTTCACTCTTGGAAATGTAATATCTACCCGGAACAGATCTCCATCTAGATACAGATCAAATGTGCCGCCCTGCATCGTTGTAAGGCTCTTCGCGATAGAAAGACCTAATCCACTTCCCTCCGTACTTCTGGAAATATCTCCGCGGATAAAACGTTCTGTCAGTTCGTCCGCCTGAATATTCAACTGATGCTCGGAAACATTTTTCAATGAAAATCTTACCTTTGTATCATCTGTTTTCAGAGTCGCGTAAACTCTGGTTCCAGGCATTGCGTACTTGGCTGCATTTCCGTAAATATTTTCCAGGACACGCCACATTCTTCTTCCATCGACATGCACAACAGCCGGTTCTGCCGGAAGATCTGTGACGATTGCCAGATTTCTCGCCTCGAATTTTTCTTCGAGTTCACCCTGCGTCTGCTGGATCATTTCCGACAGATCAAGATCCATATATTCCAGGGAAATATTCCCGCTGCTGACTTTCGATGCTTCTACTACATCTTCTGTCAATGTCTTCAGTCTCTGTGCTTTCTCTTCCAGAATATTCAGATAATCCTGAACTTTCGGATCCGCCGGATCTGTTTGTCTTAAGATACCGACATAGTTCAAAATAGAAGTCAGTGGTGTCTTAATATCATGAGAAACATTTGTGATCAAATCTGTCTTAAGACGTTCGTTTTTCATTGCCTCGGCAACTGCTTTGTTAAGTCCGGTTCCGATCCCGTTGATCATCAATGCAAATTTCTTGTTCTCCCCATGCAGTCCGTCGATTGGAATCTGATAACTCATATTTCCGGCAGCGATCTCCTGAATTCCTTTTCTCAATCGATTCTTCTCCATCACATTTGCAACCATGTAATAGAATAGCACTGCATCAGCAATCAGCAGCAGAATCACCAGGAAGAAATCTCCACCCCAGAGCACGAAAAGCTGAAACAGGAAATAAAGAATCAAAAGTCCTGCTGTTTTCTTTGTAAGCTTCATGTCTCGTAATATTTTCCCGATAAATATACCGAAGCTTCGAAGCAGACTGTTCTCCCACAGACTCTTTGCCTTAATTCTTCTTACCAGACTAAGATAGCCGGCAAAGAAGCAGGTAAATGTAAATGCTCCATATGCAAACGCTCCTACTGATTCTCCGAGACTTAAAGTCTGTATATATACATTCGGAACATAGGATGATGGAACAAATGTATCACTTTCCACAGCACCGTACGAACTACATAACCCTGTAATCCCATCAAATAAGATATGAATTCCATCTATTCCTGCCGCAAAAAAGAAATAACTTCCAATCACCCAGACAAAAATAACAACTGCAGCAGCAATCTCTGTCTTCCAGGAATCGAACTTTAACAAATGCAGTTCTTCACCCTGCGGTTTTCTCCCTGCCCCCAATGTCAACCACACTACTGTGACCAAAAAGAGTACTCCGCTGAAAATCATAAAATGCAATGTTTCTTTCATCTGTGGAATATTATTCTGATAATCAATACTGGTCTGATAGAACTGGTCCTGAATCGGATATTTTGTGTCAACCGCAACTGCAAAAACATCTTTCCACTTTGTTCCGCCGGAATAGTAACCATAAGAACGTGTATTGAGCCATTGATCCGAATAAGAAACATTCATATTCGTCTTAAAATCTTTCAATTCAGGATAGATTACCATATATTTCACAGGGTTCTTTGACGCTGATTCTATCATGTCTTCTATGCTTTTCTTTACATCTGCATAATTTGCATATTCTGCTTTATTTGTAGTAACCTTCTTTGTCGATTCATCTGCATACAGATAGGTAAAATTGGTATTCCCTTCTTCCAGATAATCCCAACCGCCTTCATAATCCTGCCAGTCTTCATAGATTGTCTGCAATGCTGTGGCAATATTATCATAAACCAATGTCAGTCTTCCATTTAACTGCGGATTATTATTTACAACCTGGAGTAGATTATCCGCTCCGACCGGTGCATATTTTTCAATCATTGACTGACCAAAGTTCCAGCAGTCTGTATAAAGCAGCTCACCGTTTTCATCTGTAATCTGAAATGTATAATAGCCGGAAGTCGTAAATTCGCCCGCCTGCAATCCTGCCAGGAACTGATCTCTGTCCTGCTCGCCCATCTGGAACTGAAGTTTTCCTGCATTTACAAGAGAGAAGAAATCATTCATATAATAGTAATAATAATTTCCGTCCGGTTTCTGACAGACGATCACGCCATTCTGTTTGTAAAGATTGTCGTTATCTGTTCCACTGTAAGTCTCGCCCCAGTTCACCAGTTCTTCCATGGTGTACGTGACACCTGACAAATTTGTTTCTGAAATCTTGCCCTTCTTTGACAGTTCCATTACATCCACCAGTTTTTTCGGATTGTAGGCACCGTCACTTTCAAAAAGATTCTGTAGATAAAGCTTCTCCTGCACATCGTACATATAGCTTTCGACCATCTTGCTGAATTCTTCGGATTCTTCAAAAGACTGTGTATTCATCTTTTGAATCTGTGACAAACTCATTCCACCCGCCAGTGTCAGGAGAGAAAGCAAATTTGTCACAAGCAATGCTCCGCTAAGAATCGCCACAACAAGAACAATTGTCCTTGTCACGGTCTTCCTGTACCATTTCTTCATTGTTAACCCTTCCTTATATGCCTTCTTATGCATTTTTATATGTTCTCTTATATGCTTTTTCTATCCATTTTTACATGTGCTTTTGTTACTGTTCGCACTATGCTTTTTCGATTTTATATCCGACACCCCAGACTACTTTCAGGTAACGTGGATCTTTCGGATTGATCTCTATTTTTTCTCTGATATGACGAATGTGAACTGCAACTGTGTTATCCGCACCAATTGCCTCTTCATTCCAGATGGATTCATAAATCTGATTGATTGAAAATACTTTTCCCTGATTCTTCATCAGAAGCAAAAGGATATTGTATTCAATCGGTGTCAGTTTCACAAATTCTCCGTCTACTGTTACCTGCTTAAGATCATCATTGATCTGAAGGCCACCTACCTTATAAATCGTCTCTTTTGGCTCCTGTGCTGTTCCGCCAAGCTCGTTAAATCGTCTCAGCTGTGATTTCACTCGTGCCACAAGTTCCAGCGGATTGAACGGCTTTGTTACATAATCATCCGCACCGATATTGAGTCCAAGAATCTTATCGGTATCTTCTGACTTCGCAGACAAGATAATGATTGGCAGACTGTTCTTCTCGCGGATCTTCAATGTTGCACGGATTCCGTCAAGTCTTGGCATCATGACATCGATAATCAGAAGATTCACTTCCTCTTTCTCCAAAATCTCCAGTGCTTCGATCCCATCATATGCTTTTAAAATCTGATATCCCTCCTGGGAAAGATAAATTTCGATTGCTTCTACGATTTCTCTATCGTCATCACATACTAATATTTTATACATTTTACATACCCCTCGATAATTGCTGACACCGATAACAGCGCAGCAACATAATTATCACATGATCAAGTTCTAACTATAGTATACATGATACTTGATGGTTTTTAAGAGATAGATTGGAAAAATATTAGGAATTTCTTAAATCGACGATTTAACAATTTAAATACTTTCTATTTCTTGCACATCTTTTGCCAACGTTTTATAATAAGAAACCGTGAGCCACTTTAGAGCATAAGTGTAGCCGCAATCCATCAATAAAAAGGAGTATAAATTAAAAATGATTGAATTTTTGAAATCCTTCCTCTTTGGAATTGTGGAAGGAATCACAGAATGGCTGCCGATCAGCAGCACCGGACATCTGATCCTTTTGAATCAGTTTGTGAAATTAGATGTTTCTGAAGAATTCTACAGCATGTTTGAAGTTGTGATCCAGCTAGGTGCGATTCTTGCCGTTGTCATCTTATTCTGGAACCAGATCTTCCCATTTGGTGCACCGGAAGGAAGTCACACGGTCAGACGCCGTCAGACAAAACATGCACATAGAAGAAAGAAATCCGGAAATGGAATTTTAAGTTATGTGAAGATGGATATCATTATCCTCTGGCTGAAAGTCCTTGTTGCATGTATCCCTGCAATTGTGATTGGAATGCCGTTCAATGATCTGTTTGAGAAATGGTTTTACAATTACCCTTGCGTTGCGATTGCTCTGATTGTCTTCGGTATCGCCTTTATCATTGTTGAGAATAATCACAAGGGCAAACCTGCGAAGATCAACAGTATGGATGAACTTACTTATAAGACTGCATTTTTGATCGGACTTTTCCAGCTGATCGCTGCAATCTTCCCTGGAACATCCAGATCCGGTGCAACAATTGTCGGTGCTTTAATCCTTGGAGTATCCAGAACCGTTGCTGCTGAATTTACTTTCGTACTTGCGATTCCGGTTATGTTCGGTGCAAGTCTTCTGAAGCTTGTGAAGTTTGGTCTGAACTTTACCGGAACAGAGGCAATAATTCTTCTGATCGGTATGGTAACAGCATTTGTTTCTTCTATTATTGTTATTCAATTCCTGATGGGATATATTAAGAAACATGATTTCAAAGTATTTGGATATTACAGAATTGTGCTTGGTATTCTTGTGATACTGTATGCGTTGTTTTTAGCGTAAGATTTATTGATATTTTAAAAACTCCCAATAGAATTCCAGCTCAGATATCTTCTAGAGCATGATTTTCTATTGGGAGTTTTTTATTGGAGTTCAATTATGCTTGTTTCTCCTGATAAATTCCTTTCAATGCCGGATACAATTTCTTAAATTCCTGATATCTTTCCTCGTACTTCTGCACCAGTTCCGAATCCGGTTCTTCTGTTCCTGTTACTTTCACAAGTTTCTTCGCAGCCTCTTCCACCGAATCAAATACGCCGCATCCAACTGCTGCCAGGATTGCCGCTCCATAGCCCGGACCTTCTTCGCTTTCGATCAGATCTACTTTCATATTCATCACATTTGCAATGATCTTTCTCCACAGCGGACTCTTTGCTCCACCGCCGCAGATCTTTGTTCTCTCTGGATTCACACCAATACTTCTTGCAACTTCCAGGGAATCACGCAGTCCGAATGCAACACCTTCCAGCACAGCCTGCGTCATATCCTCTCTTGTGCTGTCCATAGACATTCCGATAAATGCTGCTCTTGCGGAAGGGTCATTATGAGGAGAACGCTCTCCCATCAGATATGGAAGATAGAACACATGGTTCTCGCCGAGCCTTGTGATTCCTGCCTGTTCTGCCGGATAATCTTTTGTCTTAAGGATTTCATCCATCCACCATTTATTACAGGAAGCAGCACTGAGCATGCATCCCATCAGATGATAATTGCCATCTGCATGGTCAAAGGAATGCAGTGCATTGTTCTTATCTACTCCGAATTTCTTACTGGAAATAAAGAGTGTTCCTGATGTTCCGAGAGAAATATTGCAGCCGCCGTCTCCGACCGTTGCTGTTCCAACTGCTGCCGCCGCATTGTCCCCGGCTCCTGCAATTACTTTTACATCCTCTGATACGCCAAGTTCTGCTGCGATCTCTGCTTTCAAAGTTCCAACTACTTCCCAGCTTTCATACAGCTTTGGAAGCTGTGCCTCTGTAATACCACAGATCTCAAGCATTTTTGCAGACCAGCACTTATGCTCCACATCCAAAAGCAGCATTCCGGAAGCATCTGAATACTCTGTGCAAAAAGAACCTGACAGACGGTATGCAAGGTAATCCTTTGGAAGCATAATCTTCGCAATCTTTGCAAAATTCTCCGGTTCATTTTCCTTCATCCAGAGAATCTTCGGTGCTGTAAATCCGGCAAATGCAATATTTGCTGTATACTCTGAAAGCTTCTCTTTTCCAATCACCTGATTCAGGTAATCGGTCTGTTTTGCAGTACGTCCGTCGTTCCACAGAATTGCCGGGCGAATCACCTTGTCTTCCTTATCAAGCGCAACAAGACCATGCATCTGGCCTCCAAAACTGATTCCTTTCACTTGATCCTTATCAAAGCCTTCCAGAAGCTCTTTCAGTCCTTCCATACTCTGTGCAAACCAGTCTTCCGGTTTCTGCTCTGACCAGCCTGGATGTGGAAAATATAACGGATATTCTTTTGATACGATATTCTTGATCTTTCCATTCTCATCCATCAGAAGAAGTTTTACTGCGGATGTTCCAAGATCTACTCCTACAAATAACATGTCGTTTCTCCTGTATAAAGACAGAAAGCCTTGCCGTTTCCGGCACGGCTCTCTGCCCGTTTTCTATGCTTATAACTTTCTATGTAATTAACCCCACGGATTCTCTGTTGGATATCTTACACCCTTCGGCTGGTTGTATCCGATCTCTTCAACCGGCACACCAATGTATTTAAATACTTCGAACAATGCTTTTCCAAAGTGTCCGAAAGCAACTGCTCCGTGATGTGGATAATTCTTTTCGATCAGTACGTGACGGTAGAATCTTCCCATCTCCGGAATTGCGAACACTCCGATAGATCCGAAGGATTTTGTAGCAACCGGAAGTACTTCTCCCTGTGCAACATAAGCACGAAGTACATTGTCAGATGTACTCTGCAGTCTGTAGAATGTGATGTCTCCAGGTTTGATATCTCCTTCCAGTGTTCCCTGTGTAACCTCGATTGGAAGAGATCTTGCCATGATCATCTGATATTTCATTTCGCAGAAAGCAAGTTTGCCGGAAGCTGTATTTCCACAATGGAATCCCATAAATGTATCTTTCTGTGTATATGGGAATTTTCCTTCGATGCTCTCTTTGTACATATCTGCCGGTACTGTATTGTTGATATCAAGAAGTGTTACTGCATCCTGGCTGACAGCAGTTCCGATAAACTCGCTGAGTGCTCCGTAAATATCAACCTCACAGGATACCGGGATTCCCTGAGCTGTCAGACGGCTGTTTACATAACATGGAACAAATCCGAACTGTGTCTGGAATGCCGGCCAGCATTTTCCTGCGATTGCAACGTATTTTCTGTATCCTCTGTGCTCCTCGATCCAGTCTTTCAAAGTAATCTCATACTGAGCCAGTTTCGGAAGGATCTCCGGTTTCTTATTTCCTGCTCCGAGCTCTTCTTCCATCTCTTTTACAACGGCCGGAATTCTCTCATCACCTTCATGTTTGTTATAGGCCTCGAAAAGGTCAAGTTCAGAATTTTCCTCAATCTCAACTCCGATATTGTAAAGCTGTTGGATCGGTGCATTACATGCAAGGAAATTCAGCGGACGCGGTCCAAAGCTGATGATCTTTAAGTCACTTAATCCGACAACTGCTCTCGCGATTGGTTCGAACTCATGGATCATATCAGCACATTCCTCTGCTGTTCCTACCGGATACTCCGGAATGTAAGCTTTTACTCCTCTGAGTTTCAGGTTATAGCTTGCATTAAGCATTCCACAGTAAGCGTCTCCACGTCCCTGTGTCAGATTATCCTGTGTCTCCTCTGCAGCTGCAACAAACATCTTTGGTCCATCAAAATGTTTTGCAAGCAGTGTCTCGGAAATCTCCGGTCCGAAGTTTCCAAGATAAACAACCAGTGCGTTACATCCTGCTTTCTTTACATCTTCCAGAGCCTGCACCATGTGGATCTCGCTCTCTACAATACAGATCGGACATTCATAGACAGTTCCTTCACCGTATTTCTTTGTGTAGGCATCGATCAATGCTTTTCTTCTGTTCACGGAAAGACTCTCCGGAAAACAATCTCTGCTCACTGCTACAACACCGATTTTTAATTCTGGCATATTACTCATAATAAAATCCTCGCTTTCTTTATACTTGTTATTATTTCTATCTTTCTCATGTTACGTTATCCACACTTTTCCTGTAATTTCATTTGGTTTTCCACACATCATGCAGAAACCTTGTGAATAACACGATCCTGATTTTTGGAAACCCCGGCATCCATTTTCAATCAGACTTCGACGTTCTCACCTTTTAACCCACAGAACGCACCTTCAATCTGTGCATCCTCATGCGCGATCAGCCATTTATTCATAGCTGCAAGAAGTCTGTTTTCTGTTTCGTTTGTTTCTATGGTCATTTTACCAACTTAAAAAGGCATTATCGACCAAATAATTAGCCAAATAATGCCCATTTCTTATCTTTTCTTTCTGGAAGTGAAATATGCCTTAGCATCCTAATTCGGCATACCTCTCTCATTCTATTCCACGTCCCATTATTCCTTCGGTGGCAGGAATCCCTTACTTGTCTTCACGATCACTTTATCAAATACCATGAACATGGACGGCAGTACGAAGATTACGACTACCATACTGATCAGTGCTCCTCTCGCCATCAGGATACACAGGGAACTGATCATATCAATGTTGGAGTAAAGTCCTACACCGATCGTTGCTGCGAAGAAGCTCAACGCACTTACCATGATAGACTGTGCGGATACGCGGTGCGCAGTTGTGATGGAATCGTATTTATTTGCGCCATGGTTACGCTCTCTCTTATAACGAGTTGTCATAAGAATTGCATAGTCTACGGTGGATCCAAGCTGAATAGTTCCGATTACGATGGATGCCACGAATGGCAACTTAGTTCCCATGTAGTATGGAATACCCATATTGACGAAAATCGCGAACTCAATAACGCCTACCAGGATGATCGGCAGTGAAATTGACTTGAACAGAAGCATTATGATCACGAAAATAATTCCGATTGATACTGCACTTACTGTCTTGAAATCTTTATCTGTAATGTCGATCAGATCTGCTGTCAGAGGACCTTCTCCGATCAGCATTCCACCTTCATCATATTTATGAAGAATCGTATTCAGTTCTTTGATCTGGTCATTCAGTTCATCTGTAGCTACCTTATATTCTGAGTTCGCCAGTACAAGCTGGTACTTATCATTCTTTAATGATCTTGTCACTGAATCCGGGATCATGCTTGCCGGTACGGACGGCCCGATCAGGGAGTCAAGTCCAAGTGCCCATTTGATTCCGTCTACCTTATCCATCTCATTCAGCATCTTGCCTACGTCCGCTGAATCTGTAGAGCTGTCTACAAGAATCATGTGCGTCGTATTCATGTCGTAATCTTCCTTCAATTTCTCATTTGCAATGATGCTCGGAAGATCTTTTGGAAGTGTCTCATCCAGGTTGTAATAAACGCCTGTATGGTTATTTCCGTAGATTGCCGGGAATAACAAAATAATAAAGAGCGCTACATAAATCAGATATCTCTTTGTAACCTTGTCTGAAATTTTTCCGATATCCGGAAGGAATGGTTTATGTTTTGTCTTCTCAATAATCTTGTCACAACACAGGATCATGGATGGAAGGATTGTTACGCAGGCAAGTACACCAAGGATAACACCCTTAACCATAACAACACCGATATCAAGTCCAAGTGTGAATGACATAAAGCACAGTGCGATAAATCCGGCGATTGTTGTAACGGAGCTTCCGATTACAGAGGAAAATGTCTGTGAGATCGCATGTGCCATTGCACGGTGTTTATCTCCGTCGTAACGGATCTGCTGTTCTTCGTAACTATGCATCAGGAAGATTGAATAGTCCAGCGTTACCCCCAGCTGCAGAACTGCTGCCAATGCCTTTGTAATATAGGAGATCTCTCCCATAAAGTAGTTACTTCCCAGGTTATAGACAATCGCGATTCCAATACTGAGCATGAAAAGGATCGGTACAAAGAACGATTCCATTGTAAGACCAAGTACGATCATCGCCAGTACAACCGCGATCAATACATACAACGGTGTCTCTTTCTCCGCCAGCTCCTTCGTATCTGTAACAACAGCTGACATACCACTTAAAAAGCACTGCTCGCCCGCCAGAGAACGGATCTCGGAGATTGCTTCCATTGTTCCGTCCGAAGATGTTCCTTCATCAAAGAAGATTGCCATCATCGTTCCGGTCTCGGAGTTAAATGCATCATAGACTTTTGTCGGCAGCATGCTCTTCGGCATACTGATATCTGCGATAGAATCATACCAGATAACCTCTTTTACATGATCTACCTTCTCAATCTTCTCTTTTAGCTTCGATACATCCTTGTCTTCCATTCCATCGACTATAAACATCGAGAATGCACCTGTACCGAAATCATTTACCAAAATATCCTGGCCTTTCATCGTCTCGATGTTATCCGGCAGGTAAGTCAATACATCATAATTAATTCTCGTATGCAGATACCCCAATGCAGACGGAATCAACAATAAGATACTGAGAATCAGAATCGGCACTCTGAATTTTACTATCTTTTTTCCAAACTTTACCATCATATCCTTTTTCGCTTCCTTCCTCATATTCAGTTTATGACCATTGGTCATTTTAATCTCTTATTGAACTATACAATAAAAATGACTAACAGTCAATATATTTTGTACTGTTAGTCATTTTTTTCTTTTTATTTATATTCCATTTTCGTAACTGTTCAGAGCCAACCTCCAAAATGCTACGCATTTCGTCGGTGTGGCGTATCCGCCAAATAAAATTTCAAAAACAGTCTTAAAAATGCAAGCATTTATGCCTGTTTTTGAAATTTTGCTTGGCTCTGAACAGTTACCCATTTTCTCTATATTCACTTGGAAGAATTCCGTATTTTTTCCGAAATGCCCTTGCCATCGCCTTGCTTCCGGAGAAGCCGCTGCGAAGTGCTGTCTCAGTGATATTATATTTTCCGCCCTTCAGGTCTTTCATTGCATATTCCAGACGGATATTCTGCAGATAGCTCTTATATGTGATTCCCGCATACTTCTGAAACATCCTCGACAAGTACGTTGGTGAGTAGCCAAAAATTCTTGCCACTTCTTCCAGACTGAGCTCCTGTGCATAATTCTCTTTCATATAAGATGTGATTGCTGAAAGCTTGTTCAGATTCTTATTCTTCCTTACAAAAGCATCCTCAACTTCCGTCAGACGGTATTCTTTCACAAGGAGATATAAAAGATGATAAAAAATACTGTTCATCTTCATGTCATATCCACACTGCTTTTCGCAATACGTCTGATACAGTTCTTCCAACAATTCCATAAAGCGCGCGTCCTTACGTCCCGGTTCATGCGTAAACCAGATAAATTGCTCTCCTGTATAATATTTTTCAAAAACTTTCAACGGAATCTGAAGAACGATCGTCTCGTTTGGCAACGGAGAATCTACTTCATGAACCTCATTCGAATTCACAATCATAAATTCTCCCGCTGTCAGATGCCAGGTCTTCTCATCGATCTTAAATTCCAGTTCTCCGTTGCACACTGCAAAAATCTCAATCGATCTGTGCCAATGTTTTTCTCTATGGTAATGTCCTTCTCTGCCTTCAAATAAGAATAGTTTAAAAGGAAATCCAACTTCCGGAACGATCAATTCATGCGCAAACTGCATCTCTTTTATTCACCACACTTTAGGCTTTCGTCCACTTATGTACCGTATCTGTTCCCGGACTACATAATTCCACTGTAGATCCATCATCTGACAGTGTATAGACATATTCCAGTGTTCCACCGGAGATAACCAGATTCAGCCTCAATGTACCGTCTGCATTCTCTGCAACACAATATGTTCCCTTTGTTTCACCGGAGGAACTCTTGATCACAAGCTTTCCGTCCTTCTTTAATTTATATTCATTTCCGCTGTTGTCTGTCCACTTTCCGATCAGCCCCTTCGCACGGTCATCCGTCAGATCCAGAAGTTCTGTATCCGCCTGGAGTAATTTTATATCCTTACCACCATCCAGGGACTCCAGCACTACGCCATAGCCTGTATCATCTGTCGTAACCGCATACAGTTTACCTTCGTCTTCGCCGTCCATTGTGATCTTGATCGTAATGTTGTTATCCTCATCAAATCCACACTCAAATGTCAGTCCGGCGTCATCCTTAGTTCCTGTTCCATCTTCTTTCAGATCATACACAGTATCTGTTCCAATCACCTTCCACTGCTTTGCCATAACTCTCTTAACAGAATCACTTGGAAGAACCGCGTTGTCTCCCATCTGTTCTTTCATCGTACTGCTTGCTTTGTCCACCTCTTCTGTCGTAGATGCAGCCGGTTCTGTTTTCTTCGTATCGCCGCATCCTGTCATACACAATGTGCTTGCCAGAAGTAATGCTACTACTAATCTTTTCATATTCTCTCTCCAGTCTTGTTACTGTTCACTCCGTGTCAATCAGCGAAGTGATTGACACGGGAGTGAACAGTAACCCAGTCTTTTCTGTCTGATCAGAAAGATAGCATTCCGATCAGGACTTACAGTCTTTAGAGTATCACAAACGCACTGTAAATTCCAGTAAAGTTAATACAATTTCACGGTTATTTCATTTTTAGACACACTCGTTTTCGTTTGTTTTCAACAAACTTTAATGCTTTTGCACTGTTTCACTTTACCTCGACAACTTGTTTATTTTCTTAACATATGATACACTATTCACAATGTAAAATTATAGGTAACTTGGGAGGAAATAGGTTATGATTATCTCTACAAGAGGGCGTTATGCTCTCCGAGTCATGATTGATCTGTCTCAGCAGGATCCGGACTCTTACACACCGCTGAAAGAGATCGCAGCACGTCAGGAGATTTCTGAAAAGTATTTGGAAAATATTTTAAAATCTCTTGTCACACAAGGATTTATCCTTGGACTTCGCGGAAAGGGCGGCGGCTACCGCCTGACAAAATCTCCGGAAGAATACACTCTCGCTTCCATTCTTCATGCGACAGAAGGAAGTCTTGCGGCAGTAGCATGTCTGGAGGATCATGCACCGGAATGCGCACGTGCTGGTCAGTGTCCGACACGTCCGATCTGGGAAAAGCTGAATAATCTGATTGAAGATTATCTTGGAAGCATTACACTTGCTGACTTTCACAAAACGATCATTCCATGCAAGATTGAGAAGTAGCATTATTTCAGAGGGGAACGAAATAACAGCTGTTTCAAACAATGAAAGTTCAGATCTACATAGAAAAAGATGGCTAAGCATTGAGGGCGTTGCTTATCCATCTTTTTCTGTTTTCTTTTTATTTATTTTTCACTGCTTTTTCAATCCGATCCAACGCTTCCACAAGCGTCGCTCTCTGGCAAGCCACGTTGATCCGCTCAAAACCACTTCCAGACTCTCCGAAGATCGCTCCTCCATCCAGCCAAACCTCTGCCTTATCTTCTATCAGTTCTTTTAGTTCCTTATCTGAAAGCCCTAATGCCCGGAAATCCATCCAGACGAGATAGGTCCCTTCTGTCTTTGTCACCTTGATCTGTGGTAAATGTTCTGCCATCCATGTATGAAGGAAATCAATATTCGACTTCACATACTGTTTCATCGCCTGATACCATTCTTCGCCCTGAGTATACGCAGCGATCAGCGCAAAGATTCCGGGTGCGCCGACCTGACTATACCCGGCTGCAGTTACCTGATGCTGAAATTCCTTGCGAAGACTTGCATTTGGAATGATAATATTGGAAATCTGAAGTCCAGCAAGATTGAATGTCTTCCCCGGGGAAGTACATGTCACTGTAATGTCTTTATACTCGTCCTTAAGATCTACAAGCACCTGATGCTTCCCTTCAAATACGAAGTCTGCATGAATCTCATCACTTACAATGATCACCTGATGCTTTAGGCAAATGTCTCCCAGACGCTCCACTTCTTCCCTTGTCCATACCCGGCTGACCGGGTTGTGTGGGCTGCAGAATAAGAATAATTTCACACCCTTTTCCACGATCTGGCGTTCAAAATCTTCGAAATCAATCGCATAAGATCCATCTTCCTTACAGATAAGGATATTGGCGGCCACTTTACGGTCATTGCTTTCAATCACTTCCCGGAATGGATAATAGACCGGATCCTGGATCAGAATATAATCCCCAGGTTCTGTATAAGCCTTCACCGCCATTGCCAGTGCAAAGACAATTCCCGGAGTCTTTGTGATCCACTCCTTGTCGATCTTCCATCCGTGACGGCGTTCCATCCAGGAGCTGACCGCATCATAATACTCCTGATCCGACTCTGTATATCCATAAATTCCATGCTCTGCCTGACGGATCAATGCTTCCTGGACGAAAGATGACGTCTTAAAATCCATATCAGCGACCCACAATGGAAGAATATCTTTTTTTCTCCCTCTTTCTTCTGCAAAATCATACTTCAGACTGTGGGTTCCTCTTCTCTCTACAGGCTGGTCAAAATTCAAATTCTTCTCACTCATTTTTACTCCTTTTATTGAAATGCCTGTTCCAGATCTTTGATCAGATCTTCAGCATTTTCAATTCCAACGGACATTCTAAGGAAATCTTCTGTGATTCCAAGATGTTCTCTTATCTCCACCGGTACATCACCGTGTGTCTGAAGCATTGGATATGTGATCAATGATTCTACACCGCCAAGGCTCTCCGCATAAGAGATCAATTTCACACTTTCAAGAATCTTTCTTGTACGTTCCACCGTATCTACACGGAAAGAAAGCATACTTCCTGCTCCTGTCGCCTGCTTCCGGTTTACCTCGTAACCCGGATGATCTTCCAGACCCGGATAATAAACTTCTGTCACTTCCGGTCTGTTTTTCAGCCAAAGTGCGATCTTCTTCGCATTCTCCTGCTGGCGCTCCAGACGCACTGATAAAGTTTTGATTCCGCGAAGTACAAGGAAACTGTCAAACGGAGACAGGCTACAGCCAACTGTCTTATATGTATAACGCAATTTTTCCGACAGCTCTTTCCCTTTGACACAAACAAATCCTGCGAGAACATCATTGTGTCCTCCAAGAAATTTTGTTCCGCTATGTACTACAATATCAGCACCCAACTGTAGCGGTTTCTGGAAATAAGGAGAAAGGAATGTATTATCCGCAAGAATCAATAACCCGAATTCGTCTGCGAGTTTTCTCATCTCTGCAAAGTCTGTAATCCTCATCGTTGGATTGCTTGGTGTCTCAATATAAAGTGCCTTTGTCTCTTTCCTGATATTCTTTCTTACAAGATCAATATCTGAAGTATCTACATAAGAAAACTTTAATCCTCGCTTTTCGCCAATGCTTTCAAACATTCGCACAGTTCCGCCGTACAAATCTTCCGTACATAAAATATGATCTCCTTCTCCGAAAAGCTCCAGGCAGATTCCAATTGCCGCCATTCCTGTCGAACACGCAATACTGTCATCCGCTCCTTCTAAAGAGGACATTACGCTTTCTAATTCATACCGTGTTGGATTGCTCTCGCGAGAATAATCATATCCTGTACTTTTCCCGATTCCTGGATGTGCAAAAGTTGCTGTCTGAAAAATGGGAACGGAGACTGCTCCGTATGGATGTTCCTCTACAAATCCTCCGTCCCCGTGAATACATCGTGTTTCAAATTGATACTGTTCTGCCATGCTGTCTGTCTCTGCTCCTTACGTTCCTTCTCCATTAAATATAGTACATTCCCTCAACGGAATCCTGATATCCTTCGTATGCATCCACAAGATCCTTAAGCGTCACATCTTCCAGAATCTCCTGAACACAATCATTGATTCGGTCAATGATCAGATGCTGAATTGCTTCCTGATCTCCACGTCCCACGCTATTTCGATCAACTTCATCTTCCAGGTCATACGTTCCTTCCAGTGCCTCTACAATCTGTGCAACCGTGATTTCTTTCGGATCTCTCTCAAGAAAATATCCTCCCTGGGAACCTTTCATACTCTTTACAATATGAGCCTTGCGAAGAGCTGAAAATACATGCTCAAGATACTGGGCGGAAATGTCATTTCTCTGTGCGATACTCCCTAATGAAACCAGCTCTGTCCGTGAATTCACCGCCAGATCAATAAGAGCACGCAGTCCATATCTGCTTTTCTTTGATAATTTCAAACGCTTCTACTCCTTTCTTCTAAGCACTGTAGGAGCAGCTTTTACTGCTCCTACTTCTTACAGATTTCTCTGATTCTTATTTACTGAATTGCTTTGAATGCCTCATCCAGATCCTGGATGATATCATCAATATTCTCTGTACCGATAGACAGACGGATTGTGTTTGGCTTGATTCCCTGATCAAGAAGCTCTTCCTCTGTGCACTGGCTGTGTGTTGTTGTAGCCGGGTGGATAACAAGTGATTTCACATCCGCTACATTTGCAAGCAGTGAGAACAGTTCCAGGTTATCAATGAAATCCTGAGCCTTCTTAGAATCACCTTTGATCTCAAATGTGAAGATAGAACCACCGCCGTTCGGGAAATATTTCTTATAAAGTTCCTGCTGTTTCGGATCTGGATCTACAGATGGGTGATGTACTCTCTCAACCTGTGGATGATTGTTCAGATACTCAACAACCTTCAGTGCATTTTCCACATGACGCTCTACGCGAAGGGAAAGTGTCTCAAGTCCCTGCAGGAAGATAAAGGAACTGATCGGAGAAATTGTTGCTCCTGTATCTCTCAAAAGGATTGCTCTGATCTTTGTAACAAATGCAGCCGGTCCGCAAGCCTTTGTAAAGCTGATGCCGTGGTAGCTTGGGTTCGGATCTGTCAGTGACGGGAATTTTCCTGAAGCCTCCCAGTCGAACTTACCGCCCTCGATGATAACTCCACCGATTGTTGTTCCATGTCCACCGATGAACTTTGTAGCAGAGTGAACAACAATGTCAGCACCATACTCGATTGGTCTTACAAGATAAGGTGTTGCAAATGTATTATCTACAACAAGCGGGATTTTATGCTTATGTGCGATATTTGCGATTGCTTCAATATCAACTACATCTGAGTTCGGATTACCAAGTGTCTCGATGTAAACAGCTTTTGTATTCTCCTGGATTGCATTCTCAACTTCTTCCAGATTGAAAATGTCAACAAATGTTGTTGTAATTCCATAATTCGGAAGTGTATGCTCAAGAAGATTGAAAGATCCTCCATAAATATTCTTTGCAGATACGATGTGATCTCCCTGCTGAGCCAAATTCTCAATTGTATATGTGATTGCTGCTGCTCCGGATGCCACTGCAAGTGCTGCTGTACCTCCTTCAAGTGCTGCGATTCTCTTCTCAAACACATCCTCTGTCGGGTTTGTCAGACGTCCGTAAATATTTCCTGCGTCTTTCAGTCCGAAACGGTCTGCTGCATGCTGGCTGTTGCGGAACACATAAGAAGAAGTCTGGTAGATTGGTACTGCTCTTGCATCTGTCACCGGATCCGGCTGCTCCTGACCTACGTGAAGCTGTAATGTTTCAAATTTAAAATTTCTGTCTTTTCTCTCTAATTTTGCCATGGGTTTATTCTCCTTTTTCTAATTCCTGTTTTGTATTCTTATTCCGCAGCCAGAGCTGCTTGGAAGTTAAAATCTTACTTAATTAATACCTTGCAGTTGTCTTGATATTCGTGCCTACTCTGTAAAGAGTGGTGTAGAGTAGTATCTGTCTCCGCTGTCCGGAAGAAGTGCTACGATTGTCTTGCCCTTGTTCTCCGGTTTCTTTGCATATGCAATTGCTCCGGAAAGTGCTGCTCCTGAAGAAATACCTACCAGGATTCCTTCTGTCTTTGCAAGAAGCTTCGCGGCTGCGAATCCTTCGTCATTGTCTGCTTTGTATATCTCATCATAGATCTTTGTATTAAGGACATCCGGTACGAATCCAGCTCCGATTCCCTGAATCTTGTGCGGTCCGCCCTTTCCTTCTGAGAGTACCGGGGATGCTGCAGGCTCAAGTGCTACAACCTTCACATCCGGTTTCTGGGACTTCAGATATTCACCAACACCTGTCAGTGTTCCACCTGTACCGACACCGGCGATAAAGATATCAACATTTCCATCTGTGTCTTTCCAGATCTCCGGGCCTGTTGTCTCTCTGTGTGCTTTTGAGTTCGCCGGATTAACGAACTGTCCCGGGATAAAGCTGTTCGGGATTTCCTTTGCAAGCTCTTCAGCTTTTGCAATTGCTCCCTTCATTCCCTTTGTACCTTCTGTAAGTACGATCTCTGCTCCATATGCTTTGAGGATATTTCTTCGCTCAACACTCATGGTCTCTGGCATGGTAAGAATTGCTCTGTACCCCTTTGCTGCTGCGATTGATGCAAGTCCGATTCCTGTGTTTCCGGAAGTAGGTTCAATGATAACAGAACCTTCTTTCAGGATTCCTTTCTCTTCTGCATCTTCGATCATTGCCTTCGCAACACGATCTTTCACACTTCCTGCCGGATTAAGATACTCAAGTTTTACAAGAATCGTTGCTTCAAGTCCAAGCTCTTTTTCCAGATTCACAGGTTCAACAAGTGGTGTGTTTCCAATCAGTCCAAGTGTGCCTTTATAAATTGCCGCCATAGTCTATATCCTCACTTTCTTTATTAACCTACTTAGTTGGTGTGTTTTTGATGGTTTGTATTATATACTTATAAAACCCATCTGTCAACTATGTTTTAATATTTTTCTACATTTTTTATTATACAATATCGATCGGAGATGTAAATGATTAAAAAATGTAAAAAAATCAGGTATCCGAGATGTTTTACTTTCCCCGATACCTGACTCTTTTATTTTATTCTTGTAACTGTTCAGAGCAACCTCCAAAATGCTGCGCATTTCGTCGGTGTAGCGTATCCGCCAAATAAAATTTCAAAAACAGTCTTAAAAATGCAAGCATTTTACACCTGTTTTATGAAATTTTGCTTGGCTCTGAACAGTTACATATTCTTAATGAATCAACCAGTTATAATCTTTTCTGCAATCAACAATATACTCCACATATACCGTATCATCCTGTATCTGATAAAGAATCAGATACCATTTTTCAATAAACATCTTATGATATTTATTCGGTGGAATGTATGCTTCTTCAAAAAACGGAAAACGCTGCGGCATATGATTCAAGGCGCGGATTGCTGTTATTATTTCCTTCTTCTTTGTGCTGGCGGCATCTTTATTAACCTGAGCCATAAACCGAATATGCGCTCCCAACATTCTCTTTGCCCTGTCAGAAACAATTACTTTGTACTTTTTATCTGCCATTCACTATACCTCTGCAATCACATCCTCAAGATATGCATCCAGTTCATCTACTGTGCATCCACTTCTACCTGCCATCCGATCCTCTTCGACTGCAAGCAATTCCTCCCTTAACTTCAACATTTTTTCTCTGCGATTGAAGGTTTCTATATCCATGACAACCAGATCACCTTCGCCATTTTTTGTAAGAAATACGGGTTCTGCAGTTTTACGACACATATCTGCAATCTCATTATAATTTTGACGGATTGCTGCTGATGGACGAATATTCATACTAGCACCTCCTCAAGTTAACTATAGTAGTATTCTAACCATATTGTATCTTTTTAATGCTATTTCGTCAATCCGATTTTTCTTCTATGTCGTCTCTCGCTCAATCAGTTTCGTACCGAACACCATGTGCTGTACGCTTGGTTTCTCATCATCTGCCGCCTCAATATCTTCTAATATCATATCCGCTGCCCACTGTCCCATCTCGCGACCCGGCAGCTCCATGGAAGTCATGGCTGTCTCAAGCATTCCTCCGATTGCATGACCGGTAAGACTGATAACCTTGACCTCCTCCGGCACTTTCTTTCCGCTCTCTTTCAGTGCCCGGAATACTCCGATTCCCTGTTTCAAACCTTTCGCCAGCAGATTTGGGCGATAGCTCAACTGCTCTACCGCCTTAAATATTTTCTTTTTTGTATCCGGATGAACATAAAGAACACTTCTTTTGTGTAATTCTCAATATCAAAATCATCAGGCATGGATAATTTGTACTTGCTACATTTTTTAATTTCATAATTCAAAGAAAGGACGAATCCTCCTACCATTGAATCCGTCCTTTCTTTGTTACCCTATCTTATTTAATGCTGTTGTGTGTAAACTTTTGGTCAAGTTGACCAAAAGTTTCACTCTCTACTCCGTTTCTTTTCCTTTACGGTCATGCTGCTGAAGATAAAACATTGCCTTTTGAGTTTCAATCTCCGCTTTCAGTTCTTCTTTTGTTGGCAGGTATAATTTGTACTTGGAAGCAAATAATTGTTCATTGCCGTGCATAACAGAATAACGTGCAATATCATCATCTGTATCGGAACAAAGGACAATACCGATTGTTGGGTTATCGCCCTCGCTGCGTTTCAGTTCATCATACATACGGATATACATATCCATCTGTCCTACATCTTGATGTGTTATCTTCTCTGTTTTCAAATCAATAAGGACAAAGCATTTCAGTATGTAATTGTAGAATACAAGGTCGATATAGTAGTCCTGCTTCTCCGTATGAATATGCTGTTGCCTTGCCACAAAAGCATATCCCTTTCCAAGCTCCATCAAGAATTTTTGCAAATTGGAAAGAATACTTTTCTCAAGGTCACTCTCTGTAAAATCTGTATTCTGTGAAAATCCTAAGAACTCCGCGACTACCGGATTTTTGATGAACTCCAACTTATCATTCTGATACGATGCAGTCAGTTCCTTCATTTCACTTTCTACAAACTCTTTTTTCTGAGTCTCCAGCATACGATAATAATACTGAGAAGAAATATTCCTCTGCAAAGTACGGACACTCCAAGTCTGTTCTGTGGCTTCTTTCTCATACCAGTCACGAGCTACCTTATCTTTAACCTGTAATAATGTTGCATAATGCGACCAAGACAGTAGCCCAACAGATTTTCCAGACGATGTCTGGAAAATTTCAGGGTAGGTCTTATAAAAAGAATAAAAGCTATATAGATTCGACTTTGTATAACCTCTTCCATATTCAGCCGATAATTCTTTTGCCAACTTTTTTATAATTTCTGCTCCATATTTTGCCCTATCCTCGCCCTGCAATTCTTCACTTGCAATTCTATAACCAAGGAGCCAATTTCTCTGTATGAGCGTTGTATTGACTGCCCGATATGCAGCTTTTTGAGAGGACTCAATAATCCCACACATATCTTTTAAGATGTCGTCGGTTTTAACAAAATTATCCATAAAACTATTTTGATCGATTTTTTCCAATTTATTCTCCATAGTCATCACTCCTTTGGATTTCATTTTTAAATTATTCGCTTTCTTGCATATTCTCATCGGCTTGTGAAATCATCTGTCTGTATTGTTCTTTCACACTCTCAGGTGCAAGTATCTGTACTTTGCCATTAAAGCCAAACACCCAACCGAAAAAGGTAGGACTGGCTGATACTTCGGTCTGTACTCTGAAAGATGTCATATCATACGCAAGGGTTGTCACATCTTCTCCGAAACGGTCAACCATTGTTT
>OIWP01000569.1_pt1 | contig 53910 bp, 44 predicted proteins | sample 1587661 | NCBI WGS metagenome assembly OIWP01 (sample SAMEA3888899, study PRJEB22519) | human gut metagenome | biome: human gut; feature: human-associated habitat; material: faeces | place: Denmark | collected 2010 | reverse complement strand
TGGACTCTGTGATGTCCCGCAGAAAAATCATCGCATATTCGGAATCTTCGATCTCGCCGCGCATGACCACGTTGCTGACCCATCGTTCCTCCCCATCCAGAACGATGCGGCACTCCTGACGCAGCTCCGTCTCAAGCCCCTTTAATTTTTCCGTGATGTAGGCGCGATTGTAGAAATCCGTTACAGACTTTTTGTCCTCTTCCACCACATAGTTATCCACAAAGAATCTGACCAGTCCATCCCATGTGTGGTTCTGCTCAAAGGCCGTCATCAAAGAGGGCTCCACTTTGAAAGTATCAAAGGTGTTCTTTTCCAGATTTACATAGTATTCGCAGAGGTTTGCGCTGGTAAATGCACGGTGAAATGCCGCTGCCCGCTGCGCCTGCATCCGGCTTCTTTTTTCCGCGTCAATGTTGCTGATGATTCCGGCAATTCGGTTGGCCGAACCATCCAGACGGCGTATCACCTCCGCCGATGCCCGGAACCACTGGTATTGGCCATCCTGCATTTTCAGTCGGTACTCAACATTATATTTTGTAGTATTGGTTTTGTCCGCAATCGTTTCCAAAAGCAGCTGCATTACCCGGTCATGATCCTCCGGGTGCAGAAGGTTCGACCACGAATCCAGTTTGTTCGGAAAATCCAGAATGTCATGATATCCAAGCATCTGCCGGAACGCATGGCTCCAGTTTACATTGACGATTTCACCGTTTTCATTGCACTCATAATACCACAGCGCAGAATGAATGGATTCGTTGACTAACGCAAGATTTTCATACGCCCAGTTCATCCGTACCGACAGGACCCAGATCGGCGTTCCATCCGTATCGACTGCATCTTCTTTATAGAGACGCACATAGACGGGAGAGCCATCTGCCATGAGGATCCGGCCTTCTCCTGCGCCCTGAATCTGACGAAAGCGTGCATTGTCAAGGAATGCGGCATCTTTCTTATAGAAAAGATTCTTCAGTGAACCCTTTGTCTGCTCCATCAGGGACTCATAGCTGTGGTTCAGATTATGCAGCAACAGATTACTGACCGACAGGATCGACAATTCGGCATCATAGTACCCGGTAATGGTTCCGACACCGCCATTATGATAGATCGTCTCCTGCATGGCCTGAAATGCATCTTCTCCCAGCCTTACCGTATCGGAAGTGTAGATTTCATCTGTAAGTCTTCTATCGAATTTCATGTTCTTCATCCTCGCAGGATTTCGATTCCGCCGCACGCCTCAATTCTGGTATGTCTTTTATGGGCAACCGGCATACTGATTTTTGATTAAGGTTGTACAGTATAACAATTCTATTATACTTGTGCAGCGTTTCGATTTCAAGCGCTAGTTGGCATTGGCTGTGTAAAAAGAAGAGGCCAATCTGCGTGAAAATTTATGCAAGTTGATCCCTGCACTTTTCCACGATCCGGCTATCAGTATAGACAGCCGCCCTGCGATGCGGTAAGGCGGGAATTGCGCGGTGTTGCCTTAATGGGTGAAGGTCTCCGCGTAGGGCGACCATGCGTAGCTCAGGCAGTAGGAGGTGTAGCTTGCGGCGGGCACGCGGATGCGGCAGAACGCGGGCGCACCGTCGAGCAGGGCCTGCCCCACGGAAAGCCGCGCGGGGTCCGGCTGGGTCAGCGTGATTTCCTGCAGCGCGGAGCATTTGGCAAAAAGTCCATCCGGAAGCGCCGTGATATTTTGCTGTATCGTCAGTTCTTCCAGTGCGCTGCATCCCGTAAACGTGTCGGAGGTCAGCGTCGTCACGGGTCGGCCGTCCACCTCGCCCGGAACTGTCAAGGTGCGGCGGTCGCGTCCCGCTGCATTGACGACAAGACGGTCACTTTCCCATGTAAAATATGCAGCATCGCTGTTATTCGCGGCTTCTGTGTCGGTCTGTATCCGGCGGGCGGGCATGGCGGGCAGCGCGATTTCGGTAGACGAGGTGTCTCCCAGTACAGCTTTGAGATCGCGGATGAGCTGCCGCGTAAAGACGGTCTTGCCGCTCACGTTCAGATGGAAATTTGTGTCATAGAACCACCCGGCGTCCATCACGCAGGCATGCGGATCACCTGCTAGAGGTGCAGTCAGCTGCGACTGCAGATAGTCGGCATACGTGTCAATATCTTCTGAATTCTCTACAGCAAGCACATTCATCGGCGGGAAATGATACAAGACAACTGCCCCGACAGACTCGGCCTGTGCAGTGTAGGCGTTGAGCGCATCACAGAAGCCGGTGTCCAGCATCGAGGGATCAAAGCGTATCGGCATTGTCGTGTCATAACCATCCGGCATAATATTGGCGCTGCAGAGCGGATTTACCACATCGCCCACCGCATTGAAGGAGCTGCGGCGATAGACGCCGTCCGGGGAAGGCGCACCGGTGAGAAAATAGCGGAACTTCGCACCGGCAAAGCGCGGAAACGCCCCCAACAAAGGCCCAAAATCCCGCGCGTGCAGGCAGGCAAGTGCCGAAAAGTCTCCGTCAACAGCCTGCCAAAAAGTATCTGCGCCGACGGTATCGGAAAGCGCCTGACGCTGCTGCTCCGGCATGATGACGACAAGATCGCCTGGGCGCAATTCATTTATAGACAAATCCAGCATGACCCGTGTGCCGAGTGCTGCGTACAGGCCAAAATTAACGGGCTGATAGCCAGGCAGCTCCCGGGCCAGCAAAGCGCTGTCAACGCCGAAAGCGGCTGCACTGCCGCCCACAAGAATAAGACGCGGTTTATCGCTTTCCGCGGTCAGCAGGGCACGCTTGGCGGGCAGTTCCCCCACAAACGTATTGCTGTACTGCGCGGGCAGGGCAAAGCCCCACACCGTCAGGAGCAACGGTATGGCGATAAAAACGCAGAGCATACTTGTAAACAGTTTTTTCATGGCAGGGTCAGAATTGGAAGTAGATAAAGGCATTGGGCGTGCCCGTGTGCAGTGTGGAAAACCACGCGGCGACCACAGTCAATGCCAAAAGACAGAAGGCCAATACGCTGCGCGGGGACGGTGCTGCGGACGACGTCTCGGGCAGCAGATGCAGGCAGAGCGCCCCCAAAACAAGCTCTGCCACCGACTGTATACCGATGCTGAGCAGCGTTGTGTGCAGTGTGCTCAGCGACCAGTCGACAGGCAGGCGGGACAGCAGCAGAAGGGCATCCGAGACAGAGGCTGCCCGGAAAAAGACCCAAGCGATGCAGACCAGAGAAAAGGTATAGGCGTGGCGTAGGCACACGGCGGTCCAGGTGCGGGCCTTGTGCTTTCCGCCGCAGGGGGTCAGGGCCTTTTCCAAAAGCAGCAGCGCACCATGCACACCGCCCCACACCACGAAATGTAATGCGGCGCCATGCCAGAGGCCGCTTAGCAGAAACACGACCATGGTATTTACGGCCAGCCGTGCCGTGCCGCGGCGCGAGCCGCCGAGCGGGATATAGACGTAGTCCGTAAACCACCGCGTCAGGCTGATGTGCCAGCGGCGCCAGAAATCACGCAGGGAGTCTGCGCGATAGGGGTGGTCAAAATTGCGGCTCAATCGCACACCCAGCAAGGCAGCGGCCCCGACGGCAATGTCGGAATAGCCGGAAAAGTCCCAGTAGATCTGCCCGGCAAAAAGCAGTGTTGCCAGCAGAACAGCCGGGCCGGAGGCGTCAGCCGGGGAGGCGTAGACGGCATCCACAAACACGGCAGCGGTGTCTGCCAGCAGCAGCTTCTTTGCAAAGCCGCGCACCATCCAAAGCCAGCCGCTGCTGTCCATACGGCGCTCCTGCGCGTGCAGCTGAGGCAGAAGCGCCGTGCTGCGTTCAATCGGCCCCGCTACCAGCTGCGGGAAAAAGCTGACGAATAAGGCGTAATACCCCGGATGCCGCTCCGGCATGAGCCGCCCGCGGTAAATATCAATGACATAGCTGAGGGTCTGAAATGTGTAAAACGAGATGCCCGCGGGCAGCAGAAGCGGCACATCTGTGCGGAAAATCCCGGCATATTTAAAGAGGCACAGACACCCTATGCACAAAACTGCCGCACAGGTCAGCCAGAGCTTTTTGGCCGTCTGTGTTTTGCTTTTTGCGATGCCCAGTGCCGCTGCATAGGTTCCCAGCGTGATACCCGCCAGCAGCGGAAGTGCCTGCGGACTGCCCACAGCGTAAAATCCGAGGCTTGCGGCCAGCAGCAATACCCAGCGCCGGCTCGGCGGCAGCATCCAATGCAGGGCCAGTACGATAGGAAAAAGCAGCACAAAAGCGGGTGCGGTGAAATTCATAAGCGCCCTCCTATCGGCCACATTGCGGCGGCGCAGGGAATCAACAGGCAGAGCAGCATTGTGCGGGTGGACACATCCAGTACCAGCGCTGCCAAAACCACCGCAGCACCCGAAACCATGCCGAGCGCTGCGGCCCATGCCCGGCGATGGGCCGCCAGTGCCAGCACAGTGGTCAGTGCAGCCAAAGCGCAGACAAGAATCATGGCGCAATCCCCTCCCCTTGCAGTTGTTTTGTCAGTGCATCGATGACCTGTGCCGTGCGCATAGTCACCCCGTTTGTGGACAGATGGTTGTCGGTGCCGTAGAAATACCGCCCGGGCATCAGGGAATCCTGCAGCGGCGTCAAGAACACAACATCGAGATTTTCTCGGAAATACGCATCCAGCGCGGCCACAGCCTCCGGCGTGGAATCCGCCGAAACGGCGCGGCTGTTGCGCGGGCTGTACGTCAGGTACACCCGCACGCCGTCTGCCGCAAAGCGGTCAAACTCGGCGTTGGCGGGGGCTATATACGTGTCATACGGGAAGGACGCTGTTGTGTAATCCACAGGCAGTCCGTAAATCGGCGTGTCATCGACGGCATCGGGGCGGTACAGAACATAGTCACCGTACTCGTTGTAGCTCGGCGTGTCAACGGCATTTCCGTCCTCGTCCAAATCGGACGGCGAGACGGCATAGCTGCGCGCCGTCATGTCTGCGCGGGTCTGCAAATAGGAGCCAAGTGCCGAAAAAACGCCGCTGTACTGTTGCAAATTAAGCCTCGCGACAATGTCGTAGTCAGCCTCGGCCATACAGAAGAAGGCGTCGTCGAAGGCGTTTGTCGTGCAGAACTGGCGCTTGGCGGCGTCAAATTCGGGCGAGAGCAGCAGAAGGTCGCCGGGGCGCATCTGTGCGCGAATCAGCTCGAGCTGCGGCAGCGCATTGGTGTAAGCGAACACACCCATGTTCACGACCTCATAATGGGGCAGGGCAGCATCCAGCGCGGCGCTGTCATACCCGAACCGCGCCGAGGAACCGGAGAACAGCACAAGCTTCTGCGTATCGGCCAATAAGAGCAGGCGGTCGTACTTATCAGCGAACGTCGCGTAGTAGCTGCCGCTGTAGACGGGCGCAGTCGCGGCATTGATGTACAATGTTTGCAGGCTTGTGCAATCTTCAAATGCGTAATCGCTGATCTGCTGCAGGTTGTCAAACAGGGTCACGCTCTCCGCGGCGCTGCCGCTGAAGGCCCCGGGCTGCACGCGGCGCAGGGTATCGGGGAAGATGACTGTTTTACAAGGCGCATCGGCAAAGGCCCCCGCCGCAATTTCCACGACGGGTGCGCCGCCCAGCGTATCGGGGATGACAAGCACTTCTCCCCCGCCCTGCCAGCCCGTTATAGCTGCGGCGTCGTTTTCAACCGTGTAGGTGAACTCCGCGGCGTCGTTTTGAGCAGCCCACTGCGCGTAAAGCCGCGCGCCGGGCTCGGTCCGGCTGCCCAGCCCAACGGCCTGACCACTGCCGTCCGGGGCGGTGTTCCACCCCGTCAGCGTGTACCCGGGGCGGGTGAACAGCGCACCGTCGATGGCGGTGTTCAGCCGCAGATGGCTGGGGGTGACGGGCACAGTGACCCAGCCGCCGCAGTTGTCATTATAATACAGCACAGTATCGCTCTTTTCCGCGGTCACTGCCACGGCAACGGAGTAGCGGACATCGGGCAGCGTCAGGATGTACGCCGCGCCGGTGCGGGTAAGCGACGCGCCGGGATAGTCTGCGCCCGTCAGCGTATAGCCGTCGGCAGGGGTCAGGGTGAAGGTCACACTCTGCCCCGGGGTAACGGCTGCGGTCTGGGTCTGCGCTGTAAACGCAGGCGAGGATTCCAAAACGATGCGGCACTGCACCGCCGGGGCTGCCGGGGCGGCGGCACAGCCTGCCAGCAGAACCAGCATGGCAAAAATAAGCATCAGACGGCGCAGGTGGAACACATCCTTTCAGAAAAAATCTGTTTTTTACATCATAATACAAAATACCCCGGAGAGAAAGCCCCCCGGGGTGTGGATGAGGAAAAAGCTGTCACGATGAAGTGACGCGGGAATGGCGCATAATTACTGCTCGTTCACATTGGTGAACGCGGCAATGATGTTCAGCACCACGGCAATCAGCAGCGCGGCCGTGCCGTAGATGGCGCTGGACAGGTCAGCCATCGTCTGGGCGTTGTTCGTAAAGGTCATGATCGAGGCGATGGTGTTGACGCGGGGGCTGATGAACTGTGCAGCAGCCACGACCAGCGTGATACCGGCAACAACGCTCATCGCATCGGCGGCGATGGTCAGCTTCTTGTCCAGCACGACGCGCAGCACCAGTGCAAGGATGGCGATGACGGCGCAGCCGATGACAACCGGGCTGGTGCCGATTTTGCGGAAGGAATCAGTCCCGGCGTTGACAATGCAGAAGCCAAGGCCGACAGCACCGGCAACGGCGGTCAGAAGCGACAGGATCAGACCTGCGCCCTTTTTATTCGTAGAACTCATGGTTTGCACTCCTTTACTGCTTCTTGGATTTGCGGTCATTCAGCACATACATGGCGGCGGCCAGTACGGTCAGGGCGGCAAAGACGACCTGCACGGCAACGAGGGCGTTGTCATACCAGGTGCGCACGCTGACAAGGCGGGTGCTGCTGGTCATGCCGTCCATAGCGTTGGAGTTGGCCAGTGCGTAGTTCTGGTACTTCATAGCCTGCTTCAGGGCGGTCATCATGGTGGTATCCTGACTTACGGCCTCTGCGGTCCAGTAGGGATACTTCTCGCTGACAGCAGCCATCGTGTTGTCGCCGGTGTTGCAGCTCATGGTAACGCCGTTCAGCACAGCCTCTTTCAGCACAACATAGTTAGCGTTCTGGATGAAGTCCTCGGAAATCAAACCTTGGAAGCCCCACTCGTTGCGCAGGATGTTCTTCATCAGACCGGTGTGGGCGTTGTCCTGCGTGATGCCAACGCGGTTGTAAGCGGTCATAACGCCGAGAACATGAGCGTTCTCCACAATGCCCTGCGTGCCGCGCAGCTCGTTCTCACGGGCCTGCTGCTCAGTCATAAAGACGGAAATGCCGGTACGGTTGATTTCGGTATCGTTGAAGGCGAGGTGCTTGGGTGCGATGATAACGCCGTATTCCATAGCAGCGGCGGCGTAGGCAGTGCCCTGACCGGCGGTCAGAACAGCGTCCTCGGAGTAGTACTCGTGGTTACGGGCGTTGTAGGGCAGGCGATGCAGGTTGGTGCCGATGCCCCAGAAGATAGCGGTGTTGGCCCACAGGCTGTAGTTGCCGATCACGCGGCCATAATCAGCGGCGAGGTCCTTGTTGAAGGTCTGGGCGATGACAGTCTCATTGACCATGGTGCCCATCTTGTAAGTCAGGTTGGGGTCGTTGGCATCGACCACGCAGGGATCACCGGTGGAAGCATCGGTGTTGGCATACTGGCCCAGAGGATAGGAGTTGAAGCCGTTGGGGCCATCGTTCTGGATGGCTTCGGGGCTCATGATGGATTCGATAACCTTGGTGGAGGTACCGCCGAAGCCAGTGCGGATCATGCACTCTTCCAGCGTGATCTCATCCATCAGCATATCCCAGCGCTCATCGTTGATATCGGAAACGCCCTTCAGGTCAGCCAGCGTCAGACCGTTGTCAGCGCCGAAAGTAACCGTGGAGGGATCGCCGTTGGCGTTGATCTCGTAGATGTCGTTGTCAAGGATATCGATCATCTCATCGGTGGCGGTCAGATCCTTATAGGTCTTGGGGAAAGTGCCTTCCCAGTCGGCACGGGTCAGATAGGTAGCAGTGCCGGGCAGCCAGTAGTTGACATCCATGTCAGCCAGCTGGTTCTCCACAGCGGTGCCATTCTTGGTCGTTGCGAAAGTGGTGGTGTCCTGAGAGCCCAGATTCCAGCTCTTGGCCTTGTCTGCGTCACCGCCGACATCCTGACCCTCGGCAGCCAAAACGTTCTGCACAGCCTCGTGTGCACCGTTGCCGATGGTGAAGTAGTAGTCACCGGCATCGAGAATGTAGCAGCCCTTGGTACCGGCCGCGTTGTCAGCGGTGGAATCCCAGCTGGCCATATTCTGCATGTCAGCGGTGATGGTCACGGTCTCGGAGGCACCGGGCGCAAGCTCGGCGGTCTTGCCGTAGTCCAGCAGCTGGATGGCAGCCTTCTCAACACCGTGCTCCTTGTCATAATCGGTGTAGGGCAGGCTGACATAGAGCTGCACAACATCCTTACCGGCGACGCTGCCGGTGTTCTTGACGGTCACGTTCGCGGTGACGGTCTCGTTCTCAAGGTCAACATTCAGGTTATCGAGGGTCTGCTCAAACGTGGTGTAGGACAGACCGTAACCGAACGGGTAAGTAACCTCGTCGTCGTAGTTCCATGCGCTGCCGGTGGAGGAACCGACAGTGGAGGCGGCATTGCCCTGCCCCATGACGGTGTCAAAATAGCGGGTCTCGTAGTATTTGTAGCCGATGTAGATGTTCTCGGCCTCGACAACGGCATCGTTCATGTTGATGTCGGGGTTGGTATTGGTCCACTGCAGGTCGCCGAAGTTCTGTGCAGCGGGAGAGTTTGCGTTCTTGACCGCATAAGTATCGGTCAGATGGCCGGAGGGGCTGACCGCACCGGAGAGAATGTCGGCCACACCGTAGAAGCCGTAGCCGCCCGGCAGGCCGACCTGCAGGATAGCGTCAACACCGACGTTGTCCTCGATCTCCTGCACCTCCATGGCGCTGGCATTATTCAACAGAACGATGACCTTGCCGCCGTTGGCCGCCTTGGCAGTGACGGCGGCATTGATGAGGTCGCGCTCGTCGTCGGACAGGCCTAAGGGGTCAGTCTGGTTCAGGTTTTGGGTCGGGTCTACACCGGCCGTGCCGGGCTGGTAGGTGCCGTTCTCAGAGGCAGAGCGGGCAATCGTGACGATCATCACGTTGTTGTCGTTCATGCTGTCTTTCCAAGTGGCGTTCTGGCCGTCCAGCGCAGCCTGGCTCGGCTCCTTGCTGGAGAAAACGCCGGTCGTGGAGGGAGCCGTGATGTGGTTGTACTCAATCGTACCGCCCCAGCTCTGGACTTCGGACTTGAAGGTAGGCTGCAGGGCCTCGTACATATCGGCCACAGTCTGGTTCAGACCGAAGCCCTTTGCCTTGAAGGCACCGACCATATCGACTGTATCGGCATCCGTGCCGGTGTTCTCCACAAGGCTGGAACCCATGTCGCCGCCCTGAACGGGATAGTAGCTCGAGAAGCCAAGCAGTGTGATTTTCTGGGTCTCATCCTTGGTCAAGGGCAGTGCGCCGTTGTTCTTCAGCAGGACGCTGCCCTCTTCGCTCATCCGCTCACCCACGTCCTGAATGCCGTGCAGCAGCTCGGTAGTGGAGGTGTAGTCGGATTTGAAAGTATACAGGTCAGTGCCGTCGGAGTCCTCGGTCACGAGCTTGGTGCTCTTGGTGCCCAGGAACTTGTCAATGTCAGTGCGGAATCCGTCCACGACGGTTGAGGCGCAGACACTGAGCGCCAGCAGCGACGCCGTGGCTGTGGTCACGCCGCGCCAGACGCGGCGGCCGGATTTTTTCTTACTCATGTTTTTCCTCCTTGTGTATCCTTGTGTATATCGTAATCGCGTGTAGGGCGCGTTACTTCTTGCTGCGTTCCTTGATAGCCTTCTGCTCCTCGGGCAGGTTTTTCTCAACCGTCCAGAACAGGATCAGGATGACGGCGCCGATGATATAGCAGACGGTCTCGACCCAGATATAGCTGACAGAGATCGCTGTCTGCACACTGGCGGTCTGGGCGGCGGTGCCCAGAGCGACGTCGGCGGCTTGGTTATAGCCGCTGCCGTTCAGCATGGCGCTGAAAATGGAGTTGCAGATCGGCGTGGCGGCGACCATAAGGGAGCTGTAGATGCTCATGGTCAGACCGTCGGTGCGGATGCCGGTGCGGTACTCAATGTGGTCGATAACGTCGGCAATCATGGCCAGGATCAGATAGCAGGCCGGGGAAGAACCCAGACACTTGAGGGCCACGCCGATGGCGACTGGCACGATGTTTCCGCCGCCCAGACCTGCGATGATGCCGCCCACGGCTCCCAGCAGCATAAAGCCGCCGCAGACCAGACGCTTACCGAACTTGTTGGCCAGGGGCACCACAAAGACCGCAGCCACGGCCATCGGGATAGCGCCCATGATGCTGAGCAGACCCTGGGAGGCGCCCCATGCGTCCGCCGTGCCGAAGAAAGTGTTGTCCAGAACCCATTTGCAGAAGTAGCTCATGGAGCCGTTCTTCATTGCGCCGCTCCACTGGAACAGCATATAGAACGCCATGACGATCCACCACATGCGGTCACCGGTAACGGCCTTGAGCTGCTCGCCCAGCGTGGCGGACTTGGCAGGGGTCTCGGTGTCGGCGCGGCCTTCCTCGGTGACGCGCTCACGGGTGAAGAGGAACTGCAGGTAGATGGTCAGTGCGCTGAAGATGGCGACGGCCAGCATGGTGAGGAACCACAGGTGCTGGTCCTCCTTCAGCGCGAAGGAAACGAGCATCGGGAATACCATCGAGCCGCAGCCCATAACGCCCAGACCCGCCACGTTGGTGAAGGAAGCCAGCGCACCGCGCTGCTTGCTGTCACGGGTGGAAACGGGGATCATGGTGGAGTTGGCGGTGTTGTAGATGGGGTAAGCGACCGCGTAGTACAGGTTGTACGCGATGGCGATCCAGACCATCTTGGCCATGCCCTCAAACGGCACGATAAACATCAGCACACTGGCGACGGAAAGGGTCAGCGCGGAGAGCAGGATCCACGGGCGTGCCTTGCCGGCCAGAGCCTTGGTGTGCTCAATCAGCTGACCGACGATGAGGTTGGACGCCACGATGAGCACCGTGGAGACCAGCTGCAAGGTCGTCAAAAAGCCAAGATCAAGCTTGAGGACATCGGTGAAGTAGTTCTGCAGGATGCTGGTGAAGATGCCCGAGGAAAGCAGTGCGCCGAAGGGGCCGATAAAATAGCCCAGCAGCATTTCCGGCATCTTGACGTCGTCGCTGGTGATACGGGACTTCGTCAGCGGCGAGGACCAGAAGTTGGATTTCGAGGTTGACATGATAGAGAGTCACTCCTTCTTTGTGTATATAAGCAATTTGTTTACGCTATGACTTTACGCCTTTGCCGTAACGGTATATTCCCCGCTGCCAAGCACCTTCTCTTCCCCGCTCGGCAGCACGACGGTGCATTCGGTGCCGACGGGCACCGCCACGGTCATCGTCATCTCGCCGTCCGCGATCTTCCATGCGGCCTTGATCACGCCGTAGGGCGTGCCCACCGTGCCTTCAGCCTCGGTGATGCCGCCGCCGACCACCGGCGCAAACTTGAACTTGCGGTACCCGGCCTCGGTGGGTTCCACGCCCAGCACGCGGCGGTAGAGGAACGCGCCCACCGCGCCGCTGGCGTAGTGGTTGTACGAGATCATCATGTCGGTGCCGTCGTCGCCGATTGGGCACTCCCCGTTCTCGTCCAGACCGTCCCAACGCTCCCAAACCGTGGTTGCGCCCACGCGGACCTCATACAGCCAGCTGGGACACTGTGTGTTCAGCAGCATCTTGTAGGCAGTGTCGGCGTGGCCGTTGTCGGCCAACGCAAACAGGATGTACGGCGTACCCGGGAAGCCTGTGCCGATCTTGTAGTCGTTCTTCTCAACCAGCTTGACCAGATTCTCGGCAGCCTTTGCCTTGACGTTTTCGGGGAACATATTCAAGTACAGAGGCAGCACATAGGCGGTCTGGAATTCTTCCTTCGTCTTGCCGTTGCCGTCGGTCAGCACACTGCAATAGGCATCGGCCACCTTACGGCTCAGCTCCTTGTACTTGGCGGCGTCCTCGGTCTTGCCAAGGATGCGTGCAATTTTCGCCAGTGTACCGCTGGTGTTGCACAGGGACGCCGTGGCGGTGTACTTGCTGCGGGCCTGCCACTGACTCATCTTCGGCACATCGGGGGCGACCCAGTCGCCAAAATGCAGCACTGACGGCGTGTGCCAGATGTAACGGTGCTTGCCGATGCCGAACCCGGCCCAGAAGCAGCACGCCTTGACGTACTTCTGCATGGTGGGGTACATCATGCGCAGCACGTCCAGGCTGCCCGTGGCCTCGTATAGAGCCCATGGCACCAGCACGCAGGCGTCGCCCCACCAGTCCACGGCCATCTCGGGCATTGTGGCGGGGAAACCGTAGCCCTGCACAGGCACGGTGTTGGGGATGCCGCCGGTGGGCAGTTGCTCGGCCTTGACGTCGCGCAGCCACTTCTCCAAAAAGCGGCTCAGTTCAAAGTTGTACAGCGCGGTGGGCGAGAACACGGCAATGTCTCCGGTCCAGCCCATGCGCTCGTCGCGCTGGGGACAGTCCGTCGGTATATCAACGAAATTCGACTTGGCGCCCCATGTAATGTTGGACTGAAGTTTGTTCAGCATTTCATCGGAGCAGCGGAAGGAACCGCTGTGCTCCACATCGGAGTAGAGCGCCACGGCCTCGATTTCCAGATCCTTCGCATCGACACCCTTGACCCCCGCATAGCGGAAGCCCATGTAGCTGAACCGCGGGCTGTAGGTCTGCTCGCCGTCGCGGCAGGTGTAGGTCGCCGTGGCCTTGGCCGTGCGCAGGAAGGTCGTGTTTAAGCTGCCGTCGGGGTTCAGGATCTCGGCGTGGCGCACGGTCACGACCTGCCCGGCCTTGCCGTTGAATTTGATGCGGACAACACCCGCAAGGTTCTGGCCGAAGTCGTAAATCGTCTCGCCGTCGGGGGCGGTCATCACGGCCACGGGCTTGCGCACCTCGTGGGCCTTGACCGGGGCACCGTAGTCCGCCGTGATGGCGGGGGTGACTTTCAGCGTCTCGGGCGCGGCGTTGTGCCAATCGCTGATTTCCTGCGTGGCATCGTAGGTCTCGCCGTCATACAGATCTGCCATCCGCACGGGGCCGCTCTCGCTGACCTGCCATGTAGCGTCGGTGCCGATGGTCTCCGTCGTGCCGTCTGTGTACTCGATTCGCAGCTCGGCCAGCAGAGCCTGACGGTCGGCAGTCACGCGGTTTTTGCGGGTAAACACAAAGCTGCCCACCGCCCAGCCGCCTGCAACCGTGAAGATCAGCGTGTCGACGCCTGTCAAAAGTGCCGTTACATCGTAGGTCTGATACTGCAAATAGGACTTGTAGCTCGTGAAGCCGGGGGCGAAGTATTGCTCGCCCAGCTTTTGGCCGTTCAGCTCTGCCTCGTAGATGCCCATAGCTGTGGCGTAGAGGCGCGCGCGGGCAATGGGTTTGTTCGTTGTGATTTCCTTGCGGAAAACCATCGGTACGGGGCTGACCTTTGCCTCGGTGAAGTGGTAGCTCGGGTCGCTGATCCACCGGCCCTTCCAGGGCGTCTCCATGCGGCCTGTCTCAAAGGTAGTGGTGGCGGTGGCGGTCTCGCCTGCGTCGTCGGTGGCGTTCAGGCGCACGCTGTAGGTGGTGAACGGCAGCAGCGCAGGGCCGACGTAGGCAGCGCTCTGGCCGCTGGTCACATGGGCGGACCAGTCGCCGACGGTCAACTCGGCGTCGGCCAACTGTGCGCCCCGGCGGTCACTGCTCAGGGAAAACCCGATGCGGGGTGTGGAGCAGTCGGTCACGCAGCCGGTGGCCAGATGCTCCACCGTCAGGCGTGTGATTTCAAACATGTGTTCTCCTCCTTCGTCGGACGGGCAGCCCGTCCGGAGATTCTTCTTTTTTCTGTAAGCCTACCATACCACAAGAATCGTGCGGCGGCGCATCATTTGCACGAAATGCGCTCTTTTTCGCACAAACGGTTTTTGGTTTCGTCGGATTTCACAAGGCTTTGCGCTTGTATTTTGTACACATTGCCGAACACGGCATCCAAGCATAGCCTTTTTCCGCACAAACAACGCCCCCTGCACGGCGTTTGCCGATACAGGGGGCGTTAAACTTCATTTTTTATTCTTGCTGCGGCTGCCCCAGCGGAATCAGCACGCGCAGCTCAAACCAACCCTCGCGGGTCGTAATTGTCGCGGTACCGCCGTATTTTGCGGCGGCGTTTTGTATGCTTTTTACACCGAAGCCATGGTACAAGACATCCTTTTTCGTCGTGACGGGCAGGCCCTTCTCAAATTTCAGCTCACCGTCAAAGCAGTTTTCAATGCGGATGGCCGCAAAGCCTTTTTGCCTCGCCACGCTCAGGTGGATGAGCCTGCGCTCCGGGTCTTTGATTTTGTCGGTGCTCTCGATTGCGTTGTCCAGCGCATTGCCGAACAGGTTGCTGATGTCCATCACATCCATAAAGTCCAGCGCTGTGCCGTCAGCCACGCAGGTCAATTGAATGTTTTTGGTGCGGCAGGTCAGACTTTTGCCTGTCAGCACCGTGTCCAGCACCTTATTGCCGGTGTCGTTCTGCGCCTCGTAGGCTTTGATTTCCTGCTCCATATTGTCCAGCACGGCATTGCGTTTCTCGCCGCTCTCGGCGCGAAGCACCGCGATTTGGTGCTTCAAGTCATGATATTTTTGGTTGATGAGGTCAATGCTCTCCTGCCGGATTTTGTAGTTTTCATACTGGATGTGCAGCATGTTCCGCAAGGCATCCGCCTCGCGCTGTGCCAATAAATCGCGCAGCTGCGATTGATACGCAAACAGCAGCGCCACGCCGCCGAAGTAGACAACCGTGCGCATTGTGTAAATTTCCATCGTGCCGCGGGCCGAAAACGGCGTGTTCAGCTGCGTATAGCTGATGCTGGACAAAATGTAGATGGCCGTCGCCATGACCGCCGCGATGCAGGTCGTGCGGGGCCGAATGTCAAACTGAATGCTGCCCGTGCTGCCGCCATCCTCCAGAAGCCACATCAGGCCGAAGATGATGCCGAACCCCGCCGCAATAAAGAGCACCAACGCAGGCAGGCTTTGCAATGCTGCGATGTAACGCGCAAAATATACATACATCTGCCATGTCAGCGCCCCGGCAAAACCCGCCAGAATAAACGCCCGCGTGCAGAAATACCCCACCTGCCAGCGGTCTGCACGGGTGGCCGCCTCCATAAAAAGCAGCATAAGTGCGACAGAAACCGCGTACAGCACATTGAACCGCCAGCCGTCAAAGCCGTCGGTGGCCACAAGGTAGAGTGCCAATACCGCCAATGCACCACCGTACAGCGCCGCACGCTTGACCCCGCCGTAGCGCGGAGGCAGAAACCGCAGGTACAAAAGGCAGGCCAGCCAGTCTGCCAGCGCCGTGACAAGGCGCGGAATATCCATCTCATAATAAGGAATTTTCAGCGGCATATCGTCACCCTGCCCCGTTGATATAGTCGTTCAGTGCATCCAGAAATGCCTTGCGCCGCGCTCGGGCCAGCGGCACACGGTCTCCGTGGACGATGGCATCCTCACCGTCCATTCGGTCAACGTGTTCCAGATTCACAAGGCAGCCCTTGTTTACGCGGAAATAACTGTCCTGCGCCAATTTTTCCTCGGTCTCCGTCATGGAGCCCGGGGCGGTCACCTCCCCTACCGCCGTGTGAAAGACCAAGTCATGCCCGCAGTTCTCAATCCAATAAATGGCCGAGGTGTCCAGCTTATGTGCCGTGCCGTGGGCGTTGATCTGCAAAAAGTGCCGTGCGCGGCGCGCCACGCGCTCCACGGCGCGGCCAAGTCTCTGCGAAAACGCATAGTAGCTGACCGGCTTCAGCACATAGTCCAGCGCATCGACAGCATAGCCCTTGATGGCATACTGCGGCGAATTTGTGATGAAGATAATGATAACCTCGGTGTCGACCTTGCGGATCTCCTCGGCAGCCATCATGCCATCCATAAACTTCATCTCTATGTCCATCAGGATGATGTCATAGACAGCCTTATAGCCAAGTGCGATCTCGTCGCCATCGGAAAATTCTGTCACGGTAAATTTTTCGCCCGACACCGCGCTGTATTTGTCAATATATTCGCGCAGCTGGCTGCGGTAGAGCTCGTCGTCTTCGACAAGGGCCAAACGAATCATACCCGGCACGCCCCCTTTTGTTTTAATACTAAATGTAACACGTTCGCCGGAAAATTGCAAGGAAAGCCGCGGATTTCCATTCTTATCGGTTTTCCGCAGCCTTCGGCTGACACTTCCTACCGCCGGGCAAACCAATAAAAAACCCGCATTGGTTTTGAATGCCAATGCGGGTTTCTGGTTTACGGGGCGGCAGACGGTCTTACGCTCTCATCAGCGTTCCCTGCAGGCTCTCCAAAGCAGCCATGCGGGCGCTGACAGCAAAGACGCTGGCCACGTGGGTCAGCTCGTCGGACCGGATATCCTCCGGGATCGTGCGCGCCAGCACCGTGCAGTGGTCGATGGCGTCAAAGCGGACACCTGCTTTGCGGCACAGCTCCACCGTGCGGTGGGCACAGCCGGGCATCGTGGCCAGGGCCGCCACGGCGTCCGGTGCTTGAGCGGGGTGGGCTGCGCCGGTATCGCGCAGTTCCTTGTCCAGCACAGTGCCAAAATGCTTCACCGCACGGCGGTTCGCGCAGCCCGGCAGCGAATCCTCCGTTGTCAGGTCCAGCTCCACCGGCTGGCGGATAAAGTCCGTGTACTTCCGTGTCAGGCGGCTGTACTCCCGCTGCAATTCCTTTCTTGTCAGGTCCGTATACTGCATACCTTTCCACTCCTCTTTTACTTGCATCGACTATTATACACGTGGGAGTGGTGTATGTAAAAAGTATTTTCTGTATATCTGGTATATAAAATATACATGACAGACTGTTTTAGCAAATTTTTTGGATATGCAGCAAATGACAGCAGCCCTCTCCCCTGCTCTCACAGCTGCGACAGCGCATCGCGCTCCCGCAGACGGAGGGCGGCGTGGCGGTAGCTGAACACAAAATAGACGATCTCTGCGGCGGCGGTCAGCGCCCAGGAGCAGGGATACAGCAGGTAGAGCGCCGGGATCGTGTGGAAGTGGGCGAAGATCGTGTAGACCCACGCAACGCGGAATACGCAGGACCCCAGAATTACGATGACCGTCGGCCCTACCGTCTTGCCGAGGCCGCGGGAGGCGGCAATCGTGCAGTCCATGAACGCCGAGGTGCAGTAGGCCCAGCCCATGACCATAATGCGCTTCATGCCCGCGTCGATGACAGCGCTCTCGGTTGTGAACAGCGCCAGAAACTGCCGCCCAAAGACGAGCAGCCCGCCGCCCAGCACCGCGCCCAGGCCAAACGAGTAGGCCAGCGCGATGAAGTAGCTTTTCTTGACGCGGTCCAGCTTGCCCGCGCCGTAGTTCTGGCTCATAAAGCTGGCGCAGGCCATGTAAAACGCCGCCATAGCGTCATAAACCATCGCGTCGGCGTTAGCTGCGGCGGAGTTGCCCTTGACCATCAGCGAGTCGAAGGAGTTGACGCCCGCCTGAATAAAGAGGTTGGCAATCGCAAAGATCGCGTTTTGCAGGCCCGCGGGCACGCCCAGCATCAGGATGCGCTTTGTCATGTTGAGGTCCAGCCTTACCTTGCGGAAATCCAGCGCGTAGCAGTCGCTGACCTTTGTCAGCGCGTGCAGGATCAGCCCTGCCGAGACGCACTGGGCAATCGTGCTGGCCAGCGCAACACCGGCGACATCGAGCTTGCAGACGATGACGAAAAACAGGTTGAGCAGGATGTTCAGCACGCCCGCAAACGACAGGTAGGCCAGCGGCTTTTTTGTCTCACCGATAGCGCTGAACACTGCGTTGCCGAAGTTGTAGAGCGCCAGCGCCGGCATACCGAGAAAGTAGACCCGCAGGTACAAAATCGCACCGGGCAGCAGATCCTCCTTGGTGTTCAGCAGCTCCAGCAGCGCAGGCGAGCCGAACAAGCCGACGAACAGCAGCAGCACACCGGCGGCCAGGCTGACCAGCAGCGCCGAATGGACGGTCTTGCTGACGTCCTTGGGGTGCCCGGCACCGTAAAAGCGGGCGACCAGCACGTTGACGCCATTGCTCAAGCCGATCAGAAAGCCGGTGAACAGTGTGACAAACGTCGCCGTCGAGCCCACGGAGCCGAGTGCCGTGGAGCCGGCGAACCGGCCCACAACGGCAACGTCGGACATGTTAAACAGAATTTGTAAAAGGTTGGATAAAGCCAGCGGCAGGCTGACAAGCAGAATTTGTTTGGCCAGCGGCCCTTCGACCATGGTTTTGGATTTTGAGGTGGTGCTCATGATGGATGGTTTTTGCTCCTGTTTTAATTGTGACTGCACAGTAGGGGCCGGGCAGGCCCGGCCCTCGCGCGTAAGGCAGATGGGTTCTTGCGGGAAAGCCGCGGGCCGCACATCTGCGGACCCTACAGTTCTGCCTTTCGGTTTGTGGGGGGGGGCGGCGTCCTCGACGCCCCGCGGGCGGATATGCAATCCGCCCTTGCAATTTTCCATTACATCGTGTGATCCGCAAAAATCGGGTCGTCCTGCCACAAAACGACCCGGCCCGCTGCGCGGGTCTTGTTCATGTCAATGATGCGCTGGTTGCTCGACCCGCGGAAGCGCAGACTGATGTCGTACTGGTCCTGCACAAAGTCGCCGTCCACAAGCACATCTATATATTGTAAAAACTCGTCGGTGACCTCGCATCGCCCGGGACCGGGCTGCCAGATCTCGTGCTCCAGATTGTTGCCGGTGTAGCACCAGATCGTCTTGTTGGGGTACAGCACCTTTACATTTTTAATAAAGGGCAGCAGCTCCCGCTGGTTCTCCGGCTCAAACGGCTCGCCGCCCAGCAGCGAAAGCCCATTGATGTAACCGGGGGCCAGACTTTCCAGTATTTCATTGCGAACTTCCTTGGTAAACGGCGCACCGTAGCCGAAATCCCATGCCACGGCATTGAAGCAGTTCGGGCAGTGGCGGCGGCAGCCGGAAACGAACAGGCTCGTGCGCACGCCCTCCCCGTTGGCAATATCACAATATTTAATGGTTGCGTAATTCATGGTATTCTCCTGCGGGGGCATCCCCATATCTTGTGTCGGGCGGGCATTCCGCCCCCAAACCCTGACATAGTATACCAGCTTTGGGGGCATACTGCAAGGGGGAGCATGATTTTCGAAGAAGATATTTGCACGCTGCATCGACAAACTGTGTAGAACCACTCAAAATCACCAAAATTTCAGTCTTATTTTTGGCAGGGCTTTTTTTGCACGTTGAGGCGACGAAAACGGAACATTTTGTTTCCGCTCGCTCACCGGACACTATATCTTGTGGTTTTATGGGTTGACTTTTTGCCCCCGGTGCGGTATTATAGTCTTGCTCGCAAATCGGGCGATTTACGAATCGGCATTTCATCTGCATTCTATACAGTTCGTATTGAACGCACTGTATTTATTTTTTTGTAAAGAGGAGTCACCATGAAGATCATCAAGCGCAACGGCAGCGAGGCTGTCTTTGACATTACCAAAATTATTGCGGCCATCACGAAGGCTAACAAGGTCGTGCCCGATGCCCAGCGCCTGACGAAGCAGCAGATCATCGAGATCAGCGATCATGTGCAGGAGGTCTGCTATGCCCGCGGCCACGCGATGAACGTCGAGGAGATCCAGGACATCGTCGAGGACGCCATCATGGCCACCGGTGCGTATGAGGTTGCCCGCAGGTACATCACCTATCGCTACGTGCAGAGCCTCAAGCGCACCCACAACACGACGGACGACAAGATCCTCTCTCTCATCGAGTGCAACAACGAGGAAGTCAAGCAGGAGAACTCAAACAAGAACCCTACCGTCAACAGCGTACAGCGTGACTATATGGCCGGCGAGGTCAGCAAGGATCTGACCATGCGCATGCTGCTCCCCCCGGAGATCGTCAAGGCGCATGAGGAGGGCATCATCCACTTCCACGATGCCGACTACTACGCCCAGCACATGCACAACTGCGACCTCGTAAATCTGGACGATATGCTGCAGAACGGCACGGTCATCAGCGGCACTTTGATTGAAAAGCCGCACTCCTTCTCCACGGCCTGCAACATTGCCACACAGATCATCGCGCAGGTCGCGTCCAGCCAGTACGGCGGCCAGAGCATCAGCCTGACCCACTTGGCCCCCTTTGTTGATGTCAGCCGCAAGAAGATCCGCCGCGACGTCGAGGCCGAGATGAAGGAGTTGGGCATTGACCCCGGCGAGGAGAAGATCTCCGAGATCGTGGAGAAGCGCCTGCGCGAGGAGATCAAGCGCGGTGTGCAGACCATCCAGTATCAGGTCGTCACCCTGATGACCACCAACGGCCAGGCCCCGTTCATCACGGTCTTTATGTACCTGAACGAGGCCGGTGACAACCAGCGCCTGAAGTCCGACCTGGCCATCGTCATTGAGGAGATGCTGCGCCAGCGCTACCAGGGCGTCAAGAACGAGGCCGGTGTCTGGATCACCCCCGCCTTCCCCAAGCTCATCTACGTGCTGGAAAACGACAACATCTATGAGGGCCAGCCCTACTACTACCTGACCAAGCTCGCCGCCAAGTGCACCGCCAAGCGGATGGTGCCCGACTACATCAGCGAGAAGAAGATGCTGGAATACAAGGTCGACAAAAACGGCGAGGGCCACTGCTTCACCTGCATGGGTTGCCGCAGCTTCCTGACCCCCTATGTCGACGAGAACGGCAAGCCGAAGTACTATGGCCGCTTTAACCAGGGCGTTGTCACCATCAATCTGGTGGACGTGGCCCTGTCCAGCGGCGGCGATTTTGATAAGTTCTGGCAGATTTTTGACGAGCGCCTCGAGCTGTGCCACAAGGCCTTGATGTGCCGCCACAACCGCCTGAAGGGCACACTGAGCGACGCCGCGCCCATCCTGTGGCAGTACGGCGCGCTGGCCCGCCTGAAGAAGGGCGAGCCCATCGACAAGCTGCTCTACGGCGGCTATTCCACCATCAGCCTGGGCTACGCGGGCCTGTATGAGTGCTGCAAGTATATGACCGGCAAAAGCCACACCGACCCTGCCGCCAAGCCGTTTGCGCTGAAGGTTATGCAGCACATGAACGACGCCTGTACTAAGTGGAAGGACCAGCACAACATTGATTTCAGCCTGTACGGCACGCCGTTGGAGTCCACGACCTACAAGTTTGCCAAGTGCCTGCAGAAGCGTTTTGGGCTTGTGCCGGGCATCACGGACCGCAATTATATCACGAACTCCTACCATGTCCACGTGACCGAGCAGATCGACGCCTTCACGAAGCTGAAGTTCGAGAGCGACTTCCAGAAGCTCTCCCCGGGCGGTGCCATCAGCTATGTGGAGGTGCCCAACATGCAGGACAACCTCGAGGCCGTTATCAAGGTCATGCAGTTCATCTACGAGAACATCATGTACGCCGAGTTGAACACCAAGAGCGACTACTGCCAGGTCTGCGGCTACGACGGCGAGATCCGGATCGTGCCCGAGGACGGCAAGCTGGTCTGGGAATGCCCCAAGTGCCACAACCGCGACCAGAACAAGCTGAACGTCGCCCGCCGTACCTGCGGCTACATCGGCACCCAGTTCTGGAACCAGGGCCGAACCGCCGAGATCAAGGACAGAGTGCTGCATCTGTAATAGAATAAGTTAGCCCCCGACACCTACCGCTGTACGGTATTATGTCGGGGGCTTATTATTTTGTAGGGGAGGTATTCATCCCTTCCTGGGTGCATTGCGCCAGCTGCAGGAAGATTAAGTCTGAGAACCTGCGCCGGGCCTTGCGGTGCCATGCAGTAAGGTCCGCACATGTGCGGTCCGGCACTGTAAAATAAGCACCCTCTTGCGGGAAAGCCTGCGGGCCGGGCATGCCCGGTCCCTGCCGCATCGCATAGCAAAACAGGCAGGCCGCCAATTTTGACGGTCTGCCTGTTGCTGTAGCAGTTGTGAATTTTACTTCGCGTACTCTGTTGCTCGGCTCTCGCGGATGACGCTGACCTTGATCTGACCGGGGTAATCCAGCTCGTTCTCGATCTTCTTGGCGACATTGCGTGCCAGCAGAATGACCTCGTCATCGCTGACCTTGTCGGGCTGGACAAGGATGCGGACCTCGCGGCCTGCCTGCACGGCGTAGGAGCTCTCGACGCCCTCAAAGCCGTTGCAGAGAGCCTCCAGTGTTTCCAGACGCTTGATGTAGCTCTCCATGTTCTCGCGGCGGGCGCCGGGACGGGCAGCGGAAATCGCGTCGGCGGCCATGATGATGAACGCCAGCGTCGTCTTGGGTTCCACGTCGCCGTGGTGGGCCTCGATGGCGTGGATGACCTGCGGGTTCTCGCGGTATTTCTTGCAGATGTCAACGCCGATCTGGACGTGGCTGCCTTCGATCTCGTGGTCAAGGGCCTTGCCGATGTCATGCAGCAGACCGGCGCGGCGGGCCAGCTGGACATTGACACCCAGCTCACTGGCCATCAGACCGGCCAGCCAGGCTACCTCGAGAGAGTGGCTCAGGACGTTCTGGCCGAAGCTCGTGCGGTACTTCAGGCGGCCAATAAGCTTGACAAGGTCAGGATGCAGGCTGTGAATGCCAAGCTCCATGACGGCCTTGTCGCCTTCGCGCTTCATCTGGATTTCCAGCTCGCGGCGGCACTTGTCCACGGTCTCCTCGATGCGGGCCGGATGGATACGGCCATCGGCAATCAGGCGCTCCAGCGCCATGCGGGCGACCTCGCGGCGGGTCTGGTCAAAGCTGGACAGCGTGATGGCCTCCGGCGTGTCGTCGATGATAAGGTCACAGCCCGTGGCGGTTTCGAGTGCACGGATGTTGCGGCCCTCGCGGCCAATGATACGGCCCTTCATCTCGTCGCTGGGCAGCGGCACAACGCTGACGGTGGCCTCGCTGGTGGCGTCAGCCGCGCAGCGGGCAATGGCCTGGCCGATCAGCTCACGGGCGAGGTTGTCGCACTCGTCCTTCATGTTAGCCTGGTAGGCGCTGATCTTCATCGCCTTCTCGTGAGTCAGCTCGTCATCGACCTGCTTGAGCAACACGGCGCGGGCGTCCTCCTTGGACATGGCGGCGATGGTTTCCAGCTTTTCGGTCTGGCGCAGCTTGAGCTGCTCCAGCTCGTCCAGGCGGGCCTCCACGGTCTCACTGCGGCGCTTGAGGTCCTCCTCCTTGCGCTCCATCTGGGCAGTGCGCTTGTCGAGGGCCTCCTCCTTCTGGTCGATGCGGCGCTCCTGGCGGGTGATCTCGGCGCGGCGGTCCTTGATTTCCTTGTCCGCGTCGCTCTTGAGCTTGAAGGCTTCGTCCTTCGCTTCGATGATGGTTTCCTTGCGCTTCTGCTCGGCAGCCTTGATGGCATCATTCACGATGCGCTTGGCTTCCTCCTCAGCGCTGCCGATCTTCGCCTCGGCGGTGCGCTTGCGGTTTTCACCGCCGAGGTAAAAACCAAGCGCCCCGGCAACAGCGGCAGCAACAAGGACCAGCACCACGGTCAAAATTGGTGACATAGTCGGTTTCACTCCTTATCAAAATAGGAGGATGCGCGCAGCGGGACGCTTTTCACTATGACATTGTTGCATGAAGAAACGCGGCAGGTCAGCCAAAAAGACACACGATGCCCCTGCGCGCAGAATATACACAAACCGTCATCAGGACGTTAAATATCGTAAAAAAGCGGCGTTCCCGGTGGGTGACACCCTTTAAGGAGCCACGCACAGGCCGCGCCTGCCGTTTGGCTCTTTATTTCCTGTATATAATTTTACTTTGATTTCGTGCAAATGTCAAGGCAATACCGCATAATTCTAAGTGCCGATACGGCGAGCGAGGTGCGGCAGATGCTAAGCCAAAAGCGCAGATAATACTTTGTGTATTATCGAGCATTTTGGCAACGCAGATGCCGTGCCGCAGCCGCCGGAGCGGCGCTTAAGCCGTAAGGCGGGAATTATGCGGTGTTGCCTCAAGATAACACAGGGGGCACACTGGCATTTTTCATGCAAAACGCCCCGCTTTTGTGCCAGCGGGGCGCAGAGAAATCATTTTTTGCCGCGGTAAACGCCGGCCTTGCGCAGCAGGTCCTTGACGGCCTCGGACCCGCAGACCAGCCCGCAGGCGGCGGGCACAAAGGCGTTGCTGGCGGGCACCGTGCGGCGCGCAGCGGTGGGGGCTTCCTCGATTTCATCCTGCAGCGGCGGCAGGGTCTGCTCCTCCGAAAAGACAACCTTCACCTTGCCCAGGCGGCGCTTGCGGCACTCGAGGCGGATGACCTTGGCCAGCGGGTCCACGGTGGTTTTTTCAATGTCGGCCACGCGGAACGCCGTCGGGTCCAGCTTGTTGGCCGCGCCCATGCTGCACAGGATCGGCACCCCGGCCTTTTTGCAGCAACGGATCAGCAGCAGCTTGGCGCTGACCGTGTCGATGCAGTCCAGCACGTAGTCAAACTGCATCAGGTCGACGTCCGGGGCGGTCTCGGCATTGTAGAACATGCGGTTGGCGTGCACGATGATGGTAGGATCAATGTCCGCAATGCGGGCGGCCATGGCATCGACCTTGTACTGCCCCAGCGTTGAGTGCAGCGCCACAAGCTGGCGGTTCAGGTTGGAAAGTGCAACGGTATCGCTGTCAAACAGGCTCAACTCCCCTACCCCGCTGCGGGCCAGTACCTCAACAGCCTGCCCGCCGACGCCGCCGATGCCAAAAACGGCCACATGGGCGCGGCGCAGTACGTCCAGTGCGGGTGTGCCCAGTTGGGCACGTGTGCGGGTGTATTGATCGGGCATGGTGTTACCTCCATAATAATCTTGCCTCCCTCTGCGAGACAGACTCCCACAATATGGGGGAAGGTGGCGCTTGCGCCAGAAGGGGAGCAGGCGGGCCTGCAGGGCCGGAGGGAGAGAACTTTACGTATGGCCGAAATATTTCGGACCGTGGCAAGGTTTTCTCCCCCACTCGCTGCGGCCTCCACTAGCAGAGGGGCCAAGAAGTATTTTATTTCTTTCTTTTCGCCTTCCGTTCCAGCACCGTCTCATAGCTCGACGACATCTTGTCGGCCATGCAGACAAGCACGGCCTCGCGGCTATGGGGTATGTCGGTGGGGTTCAGCGGCCACATGTGGCTCTGGATGATGTCCTTTTCCTTGTCGGTCAGCTTAAACACGGTTTCGGCGTTGTAGCGTGCGATACGAGCATGCTTGAAGCCGTGCCAATGGGTGATGTTACTGCAATTATGCCAGTCGTACAGGTAAAAATCGTGCAGGAACGCCCCCTTTACCAGACTGGCCTCATCCGCGCGGACGTGCAGATGGATGTTGAGCCAGAACGCGATGCGGGTGACGCGCAGACAGTGCTCGTAGGTGGTCACGCTGCCGTGCTGGATGAATTTTTGCATTTCCAGCGCGTTCGGGTCATCGGCAATGCCTTTCAAAAGTATGTGCATACGCACTTCTTCTTCGGGGGTCAGTTTGCAGAGCATAGCAATTCCTCCACACGGGCGGCGGTTTCGGCCAAGGGAGCAGTGCCGTCCACCGTCAAGATCGGGCAGGCAAGCTGCTTCTGCCATTCATTATGCAGCACAGCGCTGCGCGTGTCAAGCCCGCCGTCATCATAACCGGCGGCCCACTGCAAAAATGCCTGATGATGGTCGTACATATCGCCGCCTGGCAGAATGCGAGCGCTAAACCGCGCGTACTCACGTTGTTTTATACGCGCCAGCCGGGTGGGCGTGTCGGTCACAACGCGCACCGCCAGCGTGAAATCCGGGATGAGAGCATCCCCCCAGCCGACGAACGAGCCGGAGAGGACAGCACCGTTTTTTGCGGCGGCAATGTTCTGCCGTATGAGCGGCACACGCTGCTCAATGGGACGCTTTGTCGTGAATTTTGGGTCAGTGGGCAGCCAGAAATAGTCGTCTGAGTCGAGGAAGGCATACTGAAATTGCTCCGCCAGGTATCGCCCCAGCGTGGACGTCCCGGAGCCGGACGCGCCGTAGATGTGGATGAGTGGTTTCATGTTATTTCACCAGTAAGCAGACCGTCTCCACATGCTTCGTCTGCGGGAACAGGTCTACCGGACAGAACTTGGCGGCGCGCCAGCCGAGGCGGGTGAAGGCGGCGACGTCGCGGGCGAGGGTCTCGGGGTCGCAGCTGACGTAGACGACGCGGCGCGGCTTCATTTTGTTGACTGCCGCGATGCACTCCGGCGTACTGCCCGCGCGGGGCGGGTCAAGGAACACTACATCCGGGTGCAGACCCTCCACGGCCGCGGCGGCCATCCATTCGGTGGCGTCGGCGCAGACAAAGCGGGCATTTGCAATTTTATTGCGGCGGGCGTTGGCGGCGGCGTCCAGCACGGCGGCGGGGTTGCGCTCAACACCGATGACCTGTTTGGCCAGCGGTGCAGCGCAGAGGCCAATCGTGCCGATGCCGCAGTAAGCGTCAATAACCGTCTCGCGGCCCGTCAGCTTGGCAAGCTCCAGCGCTTTCTTGTACAAAACCTCGGTCTGTGTGCGGTTGACCTGGTAAAAGCTGCGGGACGAAATGGCAAACTGCGTGCCGCACAGCGTATCCAGCACAAAGCCGGGGCCGTAGAGCGTTTTCTCGCGGCTGCCCAGCACGGCACTGGAGCGGGTGGGGTTGATATTCTGCACGATGCTGACGACCCAAGGCGCTTTTTTGCGCAGAGCCGTGCAGAAATTCTTGCTGCCGGGCAGGTCGGGGCCGGGCGTGACCAACGTGACCAGCACCTTACCGCTGCAGGAGCTGCGCAGCACGGTATGGCGCAAAAGGCCGATGCCGCGGTCCTCATCGTAGGCGGTCCAGCGGCAGGCGCGGGCGGCGTCCAGCACGGCGGCGAGCGTCTTATTCAAAATTTCCTCCTGCAAAAGGCAGTCCGCGCCGGGCAGGACACGGTGGGTGCCCTCGACATACAGGCCGCAGACGAGTTTGCCTCGCTGGGTGGCAAAGCTGGCAATGGCCTTGTTGCGGTAATGCAGCGGCTTGGCCATGCCCTGCACGGCCTTGACCGGGGCAAACCCGCCCAGCAGCTCCTGCAGGCGGGCCTGTTTTTGGGCAAGCTGTTCACGGTAGGGCAGCGCCAGCAGCGGGCAGCCGCCGCATTTTTTCTCGTAATTGACACAGGTGTTTGGCATAGGAAACGGCCTTTCTCTTGCACATCGCTTGCAAGGCGTGCTACAATGGTAATAAGAGCAAATCCAAAACGGAGGGACTTACTATGAATGTATTGTTGATCAACGGCAGTCCGCACAAAAACGGCTGCACCAACGCAGCCCTGACTGAGATGGCCAAGGTGCTGAACGAAGCGGGCATCGAGACGACGATTTTCCACATCGGCTCTGCGCCGGTGGGCGGCTGCGTGGGCTGCGGCGGCTGCAGCAAGGCGGGCAAATGCGTGTTCGGCGGCCCTGTGGCCGACGTGCTGCCGCTGGTCGAGAAGGCCGACGGCATCGTGTTCGGCGCACCTGTCCACTACGCCACGGCGGCGGCCAGCATGCTGGGCTTTATGCACCGGCTGGCCATCAGCGGCGGCAAATACCTGCGCCACAAGCCCGCGGCTGTCGTGACAAGCGCCCGCCGCGCGGGCACGACGACGGCGCTGGAGGCCATGGAGAAGGTGCCGCAGTTCTTTGAGATGCCGCTCATCAGCTCTACCTACTGGCCGATGGTCCACGGCGGCAAGGCCGAGGAGGTTCTCTCCGACGAGGAGGGCCTGCAGATCATGCGCAACCTGGGCCGCAACATGGCGTGGATGCTCAGGTGCATCGAGGCCGGCAAGGCGGCGGGCATTGCGGCACCTGTGGCGGAGAATGACAAGCGGACGAATTTCATCCGGTAAATTTGGCAAATAAAACGGGAGGTCAGAGACCTCCGGCGGGCGGCAGACCGTCAAAAAAATTCATTCTTGCCTTATCGCGTGTGTAGGGGCGACCATTGGTCGCCCGTCAGCTTACCGCAGCAACGCATTTTCCGGGACAGTTTGTTTACAAGGCAAACAGGTGCGGGCGAGCAATGCTCGCCCCTACAAGAGTTTTTCGACAGTTTGACCTCCCAGAGGGAGGCAAGGGGGCGGACAACTTCTTTCCTAAAAACAAAAAAACGCCCCGCAGGGCGTTCACAGCTCAAATTTTACGCAGCATCAAAAGACCGGCAGAGCAGATCAAAATCAGCCCGACGACACCGGCCAGATACATAACGGGGAAATCGCCCGTGGCCGGGGTCTCGGCAGGGGCAGGAGCCGCGGTGGCGCTGGGCGTCGCGCTGCTCTGCGCGGTTACGACCTCGACCTTGGCGGCGGTCTCATTCACCTTGACGGTGGAGTCGGACTTCTGGGTGCGGGAGGTGGAGCTGGTGGGGGTGGCCGTGGCCTGTGCTGCGGCAGAGGATGTATTCAGCGCGCCGCAGGCAGCCAGCAGCGCGACGACGACCACAAAAAAGGCCGCACAAAAAAAGCGCTTCATCGAGAAAACGCCTCCTTAATTTCAGCTTTTTATCTGTATGGAAAACGATGCAGTAACGTGCCATCGTGATTTGTTCTTTTTGTATTGTAGCACAGTGCAGGGGGTTCGTCAAGCTATTGCAAAGAAATAGTAACAAAACGGAAACAATTCGGGCACGCAAAAAGGCTTCTCCCTCGGGAGAAGCTCAGACTGTCGAAAAACTCTTGTAGGGGCGAGCATTGCTCGCCCGTGCCCGCTTGCCTTACAAGACAACTGTCCCGGAAAATGCGTTGCGGCGGTAAGTTGGCGGGCGACCAATGGTCGCCCCTACACACGCAATAAGGCAGGGACGCATTTTTTTGACGGCCTGCGGAGCGGTCAAGACCGCTCCCTACAAATCTCCCGGCAGCGCTGCGGCGGGTATAATAAGGTAGGCGGCAACAAAAAATCCCACCACGGGAGGTGGTGGGATTCCTTGATTGCATATAATCAGTCGGTGTAAGGCTTGTTGTTGATTTTCTTTGCATCAACAGAAGCATAAGTGCCAGTGGCAACTTTGCCGACATTGTAGCCTGCGGTCAAATTGTTCGTTGTATCTGCCGTAGTACGGTAAATGCACGTATACCCCGCATTCGTGTACTTCACCTGAGAAATCGTGCCATCAGCATCGACAGTAATGTCAAAGTTGCCATTTACTTCTGCAAGGTCGTCAACATTCTTCGCTGTAATCATTGCGTCAGCAATATCGTCAGCAGTAACAGCAGTCGAACCAGACGCATTGCTAGTCACTTTGCCATAAGCCGAAGAAGCTTCAGTCTGAGCAGCCATCACAACCATACGCGTCTCAGATGTAATTTTTTCCTGGTTCGCCTTGTCGATGTAGCCGGTCAGAGCGGGGATGAGCAGAGCGGCCAGGATGGCCAGGATGACCAGAACGACAATCAGCTCGACGAGGGTGAAGCCCTTTTTGTCTTTCAGTTTTTTGAACATCTTGTTTTCCTCCAGTTTTTTGCCTTTGTGCCGACGCTTCAAGACCTCATCGGCATTTCATATCGTCATTTTATAACACAGTTCGTGTTTTGTCAAGCCAAAACGTGCTGTAAAAACCCGTTTTGTGTTTTTTTGCTATTCTCTAGCTTAGAATTTATAAGAAATCGGGCACTTTTTATGAACTTTAACGAAAGATTACGCTATCTAATTGATTGCGAGGAAATCAAGCTCAAAGACCTTGCACCCAAGCTGTGCCTTAGTGCGTCCACGTTGAGCAACTACACACAGGGCATCCGTGAGCCGGACTATGACACACTGCGGCGGATCGCGGATTATTTTGGCGTGAGCATTGACTATCTGCTGGGGCACGAGCCCCCTGCCGTCGATGACGAGCGCCAGCTTTTGACGTGTTACCGCAGCTTCACCCCCAGCCAGAAGCGTTTTTTGCTGGACCAGGCCGCGTTGATCAAGCGTTATAAAATCAGGTTGGACGACTGACCGACCCGCCGGGTGTGGCGGGCCGGTTTTTTGTTTTTTGGGTGAGAGTTGCGGCGGGGTGAGGGCACCCCGCCCTACGAGCTGTGATAAAGTGGGATGTAGGGCGGCCTGCCCCCAGGCCGCCGGGGAGGTTGGCGGCAATGAGAAGCCTTACGGATCGCCGCTGTAGGGGGCGGCGTCCCCGACGCCCCGCGGAGGTTGGCGGCGGCGGAAGATGCGCGGGAGGGATGAATTTCTCCCCTACGGGTTATCCGTTAGCGGTAGTTTGCCGGGAGGCGGCGGAGGGGTCAAGACCCCTCCCTACGATGCAAAGGATAAACGGGTGGTAATGGCGAGGCTGCGGGCCGGGCATGCCCGGCCCCTACGGACTGCCACAAATGGGTTGTGCACGAGAGGGGCAAGGGAGGGCGGCAGCCCGCCCCTTCAAGTTGGCGGGTGATTGACCGGGAACGGGTGGTGGCGCAAGGCCCGTCGGAATCCCCCAGGCCGCTAGCGCGGCCAGCCCTTCGGGCCCGGGCCCCTCTGTCGCTCCGCGACATCTCCCCGCGCAGCGGGGAGTCACCCTTTGACAAGGGGGCCTCCCTCTCCCCCCTGCGGGGGTTCGGGGGAACACCCGAGTTTACAAACGGAGCAGAGGGCGCGGGCGTTAAGAACGAAAAGTAATACTGCTTTCGTTTAGCCCGCGCCCTCTGCGACCTCCGCTTTGGGGTTCTTAGGGGCGTGCAGCCCCTAAGTCGCGGGTCCCGCTTGGCGGCGCACAACGAGCGCCGCCAGTTTGCTTCGCAAACACGCTCTTGCGGTTGATTGCCCCGCGGGGGCAATCATTGTGCGCTCCCCAGTTTCGCTGCGCTCAACTGTGGCCCCACGCGCACAACCCCGCACCGCGTCGAAACAGCGGCAGTTTTCTTTGGTTCTTTCTTTTGCTACCAAAAGAAAGAACAACTTCCCGGGGGGCTGCCGTTCCCGGGCAATCTCTCACTTCCCCCTCGCTGACTGAATATACTGCCGCGGCGTCTGGTTGTATTCCGCCCGGAATGCGCGGTAAAAGTTTGCGTAATCGCCAAAACCGCAGTATTGGCAGACTTCATTCGGCGGGACGCCGCCGGCTAAAAGCTGCTTCGCGTTTAATAGCCGCTTCTGCAAAATATAGCGATGCACCGTCGTGCCGACCTGCGCGTCGAACTTCCGCAAAAGATGATACTTGCTGATGAAGAACTTTTCCGACAGCTGGTCCAGCGTCAGGGCCTCGCTGTAGTGCTCGTTGATGTAGTGCAGCACCGCGTCCACGACCTGGTCACTCGTGCCGGTGGGGCGGGCGTCGCCGCGCTCGGCTGCGGCACGGTTCAGGCCGACCAAAAGCTCCACCAGCGCACTCTGGGCCAAAAGGTCACTGCCGTACGCCTTGTCCGCCTTTAACGCGCACAGCTTATCCACCGTTGTGCGCAGCGGCGCGCCGGTGGCCCCGGGCAGCCGCAGCAGGTTCGTGTGGCCGGGGACTGTCGTGTCAAAGCAGCGGGTCAGACTTGTGCGCGGGGTGGACAAGCCCTCCAGATAGGGCCGCGCGATCCAGAGCACGATGCGCTCATAGGCGTCGGCGTCGGTGGCAATGCGCGCCTGGTGCAGCTCCAGCGGGCTGCACAGCATCCAATCGCCGGGGCGCACGCGGTAGAGCTGGTTCTCGACGATGTACTCCACCCGCCCGCGCAGCAGCAGGTAAATCTCATAGAAGTCGTGGTGGTGCAGCTCGACCTCGTTCATGTAGGTCGAGCGATAGCGGTAGACCTCATAATCCGGCGCGATCATCGTCTGGCGCTTGGTGTAGGGATTGTAGTTTGACATAGGTGACTCCCAAAAAGCCTTCCCCTCCGGGACAGACTCCCCCGGTACGGGGGAGGTGGCGCATAGCGCCAGAAGGGGAGTAGGTGGCTGAGCGAAGCGAAGCCGGATGAGGGCTGACCTTGCCGCTGCCACCCTGCAAGCGGGATTTTGCGGCCAGCTCTCCCCTCATCAGCCGCCTGCGGCGGCAGCTTCTCCCCCAAGGGAGAAGCCTTTTCTGCGTTGCTATGATTTTACCGCAATTTTCGCAATTTTTCAAGCAATCAGCGTTATTTTCTTGCAAAAAATCACGCGGTATACTATAGACATCGCGGGCGGTCGTGTGCCGCCCACCCCCACAGCAACAAAAGGAGCAAATCATTATGCAGATGAATGCGTCTTCCATCGTCAACCAGAAAGCCGAGTGGGAAAAGCTGGGCGTCAAGCTGCCCGCCTTTGACCACGCTGCCATGACTGCCGCCACCAAGGAGCACCCCATCTGGGTCCACTTCGGTGCGGGCAACATCTTCCGCGGCTTCATCGCCGCGCTGCAGCAGCGCCTGCTGAACGAGGGTGTCGCTGACCGCGGCATCATCGCAGCCGACACCTTCGACTACGACATCATCGACAAGATCTACACCCCGTATGACAACCTGACGATGAACGTCACCCTGAACCCGGACGGCACCACCAGCCGCGAGATCATCGGCTCTGTGGCCGAGGGCCTGCGCGCCAACTCTGCCGACGCGGAGATGATGGCCCGCTTCAAGCAGATCTTCACCGATCCCAGCCTGCAGATGATCTCCTTTACCATCACCGAGAAGGGCTACGCTCTGTACCGTCCCGACGGCAGCCTGATGCCCGTCGTGCAGGCTGACATCGACGAGGGCCCCGCCCACGCCCGCCACGCCATGAGCATGGTCGCCGCCCTGCTGCTGGAGCGTTTCCAGAACGGTGCCTATCCTCTGGCCGTCGTCAGCATGGACAACTGCTCCCACAACGGCGAGAAGCTGCAGGCCAGCGTTATGACCGTTGCCAAGGCATGGTTGGAGAAGGGCTTCGTCGGTCAGGACTTCATCGACTACCTGTCCGATGAGACCAAGATCACCTTCCCCTGGTCCATGATCGACAAGATCACCCCGCGCCCCCACAAGATCGTCGAGGAGTCTCTGGAGAAGGACGGCATCGAGGGCATGACCCCCATCGTCACCTCCAAGAACACCTTCATTGCCGCGTTCGTCAACGCCGAGCGCCCGCAGTATCTGGTCGTCGAGGACAAGTTCCCCAACGGCCGCCCCGCGCTGGAGAAGGCCGGTGTCTACATGACCGACCGCGAGACCGTCAACAAGACCGAGCGCATGAAGGTCACCACCTGCCTGAACCCGCTGCACACCGCCATGAGCGTGTACGGCTGCATGCTGGGCTATGACCTGATCTGCGCCGAGATGAAGGACGAGGACATCGTCGCCCTCATCAAGCGCCTGGGCTACGTCGAGGGCCTGCCCGTCGTCGTTGACCCGAAGATCCTTAACCCGAAGGCCTTCATCGACGAGGTCATCGAGCAGCGCCTGCCCAATCCCTTCATGCCCGACACGCCGCAGCGCATCGCTACCGACACGTCCCAGAAGGTCGGCATCCGCTTTGGCGAGACCATCAAGAGCTACGTCGCCGAGGGCCGCGACCTGAACACGCTGGTCTCCATTCCTCTGGCCATCGCCGGTTGGCTGCGTTATCTGCTGGCCATCGACGACAACGGCAACGCCTTTGAGGTCAGTGCTGACCCGCTGAAGGACGAGCTGCAGGCCAAGCTCTCCGGCATCGAGTTCGGCAAGCCCGAGACCGTCACCGACCAGATGGACGGCATCCTGTCCAATGCGTCCATCTTCGGCAGCGACCTGACCAAGACCGTCCTGGCCGACAAGATCAAGGCGTACTTCAAGGCCGAGATCGCCGGTGCCGGTGCCGTCCGCAAGACCCTGCACGAGGCCGTGAACGGCTAAGCTGCTTAAAGCCTTCCCCTAAGGGGCTGCGCCCGCAGGCGCGTGTCGGAGCGCAACCGCCGTAGGCGGCTCTTAGCGCGGAGACTGAAGGTGGCCCCGCAGGGCCGGATGAGGGGCGAGCTTCCCGCAGCAACCCGTTACCGGGCAATAAAGGCAAACTTGCCCCTCATCAGTCATCTTCGATGACAGCTTCCCCCAAGGGGGAAGCCTTTGCAGCTACGCTGTAGGGGCCGGACATGTCCGGCCCGCCACGTAAAATGTATAACCCGCTCACGGGTTCGCAACCGGAAACTTGCGGGCGAGGCATGCCTCGCCCCTACGCAAACGACTATACAAACAAAAGGAGCACCACATGTCTATGAAAATGGGTTGGCGCTGGTATGGTGAGGGCAATGACCCCATCACCCTGAGCGACATTAAGCAGATTCCCGGTGTTGAGGAGATCGTCTGGGCCCTGCACAGCAAAATGCCCGGCGAGATCTGGGAGGAGGCCGAGATCAAGGAGGTCGTAGACCAGATCCATGCTGCCGGCTTTGACGCCACCGTCGTCGAGTCTGTCAACGTCCACGACGACATCAAGATCGGCCTGCCGACGCGCGACAAGTACATCGAGAACTACAAGCAGTGCATCCGCAACCTGTCCAAGTTCGGCGTCAAGACCATCTGCTACAACTTCATGCCCATCTTTGACTGGACCCGCACCGACCTGTTCCACCCCGTCGGCGACGGCTCCACCGCCCTGTTCTATCAGAAGGACCTGATCCAGGACGACTACAAGGGCATGGCAAACTACATTCTCGAATTCACCGAGAAGTACAACATGACCTTCCCCGGCTGGGAGCCGGAGCGCATGGCCAAGCTGGACGAGCTGTTCAAGGCCTACGCCCCCGTCACCAAGGAGAAGCTGTGGGATAACCTCAAATACTTCCTCGAGGCCATCATGCCCACCTGCCGCGAGTGCGACATCAAGATGGCGATCCATCAGGACGATCCCCCATGGGACATCTTCGGCCTGCCCCGTCTGCTGGTTGACGCCGAGAGCATTGACCGCTTCCTGACGATGGTCGATGACCCGTACAACTGCCTGACGCTCTGCTCCGGCAGCATGAACGCCAACCCCAACAACAACGTGGCCGCCATCGTGCGCAAGCACTGTGACCGCATCCCGTTTGCCCACGTGCGCAATATCCACCACTTCGAGAACGGTGACTTCTCCGAGGCTGCCCACCGCGACTGCTGCGGCGAGACCGGCATCATTGAGATCCTGCGCGCCTACCATGACTGCGGCTTTGACGGCTGCATCCGCCCCGACCATGGCCGCCAGCTGTGGGAGGAAGGCCCCGGCAACTGCCGCCCCGGCTACGGCAAGTATGACCGCGCCCTCGGCGTGCAGTACATGCTGGGTGTCTGGGACCTGCTGGACCGCCTGGACGAGGAAAAGCCCAAGTAATTTTCGCCATCCTCAAATTGCTGTATAACAAAAAGGACGCTGTAGCGATACAGCGTCCTTTTTTGTTAGAGTTTTATTGTATAATTACCCGCTTTGCCCCCTTGCCGCCATTGCCCCTACCCGACACCTTACCCTTTTCACCACTCTGTAGGGGCCGGGCATGCCCGGCCCGCCACCTCACGGCTGCCGCCATTGAATCCTCCCTTCGTAGGGAGGGGTCTTGACCCCTCCGCCGCACCTTGCCCCTACCGCTGCTTTACCTTTCACTCTGTAGGGGCGGCATATATGCCGCCCGCGCCTCCCTTGTCAAAGGGAGGTGGCCGAGCTTGCGAGGCCGGAGGGATTCCCGCAGCCTTGCCTTTACCGCCCTTCTGCCTTCCTTACCCCTTCACCACGTTCACCAGCTTCTCCCCTCTTGCAAACGCCCGCGCGTTCTCCATCGTCGTAATGGCAATGCTCTGCAATGCCGTCCGCGTGAAAAATGCCTGATGGCTCGTCACCACCACATTCGGGAAACTCATCAAAATCGGAACGACCTCGTTCTGCAAAACGTCGTCCGAGAAGTCCTCGAACACCTGCCCGTCCTCGTCCTCGTAGACGTCCAGCCCCACGCCCGCAAATTTGCGGGCCCGCAGCGCGTCGATCAGCGCGTTGGTGTCGATCAGCCCACCGCGGCTCGTGTTGACAAGAATCGCGTTGTCACGCATCATTTTGATGGTGTCGGCGTTGATTATATGGCGCGTCTCGGCTGTCAGTGGGCAGTGCAGACTGATAAGGTCTGCCGTGCGCAGCAGCTCATCCAGCTCCACATAGCGCACAATGCCGTCCAGCGCGGGGTTCCTGTACTGGTCGTAGGCCAGCACCGTCATGCCAAACCCGTGACAGATGCGCGCCATGGCCGCGCCGATGCGCCCCGTGCCCACAATCCCCGCCGACGAGCCGTACAGGTTGTACCCCAGCAGACCGTCCAGCGCAAAGTTGTTGTTGCGCACCTTGATATACGCCTTGCAGATGCGCCGGTTCGCGGCCTGCGCCAGCGCCATAGCGTGCTCGGCCACGGCCTCCGGGCTGTAGCCCGGCACGCGCAGCACCGTGATGCCGCATTTCTGCGCCGCGGCCAGGTCCACATTATTGTACCCCGCGCACCGCAGCAGCAAGCAGCGGATGCCCACCTGCGCCAGCTTTTCCAGCACCGGAGCCGAGCAATCCGCATTGACGAACGCGCACACAGCGTCCCCGCCCTGCGCCAGCGGCGCGGTGTCCGCATCGAGATTCGCCGTCAAAAACCTGATCTCGCAGCCATATTCCGGGTCCGCCGCCAGCACATCAAAATAGTAGTGGTCGTATTCCCGCGTACCATAAAAAATAATTTTCATAAAAACGCCCCCAGTCTCCTTCAGTATCTGCTTTTTACGCCCTTAGTATACCGAATCGGACGGGGGATTTCTGTTGTCGGGACAACAGGCGACTATTTTTATTCCTTTTGCATTGCATATTTACCGGGTTTACATCGCAGGGAGGGGTCTTGACCCCTCCGCTCCCCCTGCCTCCCTTATCAAAGGGAGGTGGCGCCGCAGCGCCGGAGGGATTCCTATCCCGCTGGCGCCCCTATTTCTTTAAGCTCCCCGTAGGGGCCGGGCATGCCCGGCCCGCACACCTCCGAAAGCTGCTGTGCTAACTCCGGCAACCCGTGCTCCCACCAACCACCCCGGCCACATCAGCTTCCGCCCGCGCGGAATCTCCCGCGCCCTAAAAACAGCCCGCGGGGCTGTTTTTGCCCCGCGGTACGCTGGACGCGGGGCCCGGGCTTTTCGATTCCCGCACGGGTCACCTTTTACGCCCGACACTTATTAAAAAGCGCATACAAAGAAAAAAGCACTACCTCAAATGAAGTAGTGCTTTTTGGTGACCCGCAGGTTTCAATATCCGAACCATTCTCTTTAGAAAGCGCGATGGGCTTGTCCCCATCGCGGAGGTTTAGATTTACAATTATTTTATCCTCAAAGACATATACTGTGTTTACGAAGCATTCAATTACTTGCCGCTGTACCTTGTGGTCACGCAAGTCGTGCCTCTTGAACGATTCCAACCACTGCACAACGTACTCTTTCGTCAGCTTCGGATGAGAGGTTTCTTCCTCAAAGATGCTGATTTGCAGTTCATCGCGCTGGGCTTCCAGCGCTGTCAGACGCTCTTTTGTTGTCTGGGTGATGATGCCCTCTTCTATCGCGGCGGCAATATTGTCAATTTTCTTATTGACCTTTTTTAGTTCCTCTTGCAACGCGGGCAGGTGCGTGTTTTCGCGCTTCTGGTTTTCTACAAGGGCATCTGCCAGCATCGCAATTACACGGTCTTGCAACACATATCCCAGCGCCTGCTTGACTACAAAGGATTCAATCAATTCTTTGCGGAATGCTTTCATGTGGCATCGTTCGCCCTCTTTGCGCTTGCGATGCCCACATTTATAATAGTAGTAGGTTGCCCCGGTATGGCTTGTGCCGCTGTCACCTACCATCAACGCACCACAGTTGCCGCATACCAACTTGCCTGTCAGGATGAAGTCTTCGTCGCTCTTCGATCTGGCAGGCGCTTTTTTGTTTGCTTTCATTCGAGCCTGTACCTTGTCAAATGTCTCTTGGTCGATAAGTGCCGGAAAAGCGTTTTCCGTGACTATATCCCTGTAGCGATACTTGCCCAGATAGCGGCGGTTCCGCAGCATATTTTGAAAACTACTCTTTACAAACTTTCTGCCATAGCCGGTCCGTATGCCACGAGCATTCATGTCCGCGCAAAGTTCCTTGATGGATTCTCCCCCGGCGTAGCGCTCGAACACTTCCCGAACAATAGGGCTCATCACTGGGTCAGGTTCGTAGTGGCGTTCCTCGTTGATGCGGTAGCCAAGCGGTACAGAGCCGCCATTAAACTTGCACTTTAGTGCATTGTCCGTATGCCCACGCGTCACTTTCTCCGCTAGTTCAGCCGAATAATACTCTGCCATGCCCTCCAACATACTTTCCAGCATGATGCCCTCCGGCGTGTTAGAGATTGGTTCTGTTGCGGAAATCACCTTGACATTGTTCTTGGAAAGTGCGCGTTTATAGTACGCAGAGTCAAAGCGGTTGCGGGAGAATCGGTCCAGCTTCCACACAAGGACAAATTGGAATCTGTGGGCATTGCTGTCCTGGATCATCTTCTGGAACTGCGGTCGCGCGTCTGTCTTGGCTGACAACGCACGGTCTATGTAACTGCCGATGATTTTCATGTCATTGCGTTTGGCATACGCCCTGCACTCGCGCAGCTGGCCCTCGATGGATTCTTCGCGCTGGTTGTCGCTGCTGTATCGGGCGTATATTACAACATTACTGCTTGGCATTTTTGCGCCTCCTCTCATGCCATTTTATTACTTTATACGCTTTGAATATGGAAATTCCAACAACAAAAAGTAAATTTTTTGTTGTTCATCTTATTCAATATTTGAATAAGATCAATATAATAACGATATAATCATCATACTTTCACCAGTTGATAAAGCAAACATCTTCATTTTTTTATCACAAGTACTAAATAAATGCAAAAATCACGGCGGCAAAATGTTGAAAAAGTGAAAACTATTGTGTATTATAGGTTTATAACACATCACTATTCTTATGGAGGCAACTATATGTTCACTATTGAAAATTTCATACATGGGATTGCTAATGTAACGAAATCTCTAAAAGCTTCAATTTGTGGTGATTCTCTTATTGTTAATAGAATTTGCTATGATTATGAAACCAGTAATGACTATGAAGAACTTTTTGCCCAAATTTCATTAGAACAAATTCAGCCAATCATAGAACTCCTTGCAGACAATTATATTTGCACAGATAAAATGCTCATAAAAAACGACTATATCGAAATAGCTGTACAATCACAAGATCGTAACAGGCCTACCGCTTTTATGAGACTTGATCGGGATTCTTTTGAAGTCACTGAACATAATTATCATTTCATTACATCGAAAGCCAGTCAGGAATACATTTTTGCCTTGCTTTGCTCGTTTCATAACACCCCAGATAAGTATGAGGTGAGCTCTATGCGATTGTTTCCAAAAGAAATTATTACAAATTTCGAGGATTTTTGTGATACTTTCCGTATATGTACTGTTAAGGTGACTTCTCCTCAAAATCATTCTATTACAGAATTCAAGCGTATATTTGATGCTTACCTTTTTAATATTGCTTACAACTTTAACGTTCCACTTGCTGTTTCTGACTTCACAGATATGCGCAAATTTCGCCGAATCCGCACTCGGCGCAATGGACAATTATTTCCATACAAACAATATAAACAAGACTTGACAAAATACTACCAACAGGCTCTTGCCACTAATCTTCCTTTTATGCAATATTTAGCATTTTACCATGTTGCAGAGTTCTTTTTTCAGTCGATTTCTGAAGATGAAGCTTTCCATGTGATTGCTAGTTTTATTACACGGCCTTCATTCTCACCATACAGATACGAGGACATCCATAATTTCTATAATGTAATTAAAAAGAAAATGCGAGATCAGCGTGATGACGGCGTTTGGAATGAACGAAATGGTTTACTTTTGTGCCTGAAACGGTACATACCTGATTTGTCTACACTTAAAGCTTCAATTGTTCGTATAGACAGTTCAGCCATCGACTATTACCGAACCACTTCTGTACCTTTTACAGATGACGGAAAATTGATTGATTTTGAAGATGAGTCCGAAAGAGTCTATTCTTCTATCCGTGATCGCATCTATGCAACACGTAACGCCGTTGTTCATAGTAAGTATGGCGAGCGGCTAAGATATGAGCCTTTTAAGCATGACAAGCATCTTGGAAAAGAAATTCCTCTAATGCGGGCAGTTGCAGAAGAAATCATCATTAGTTCTGCGGATCGTATTAATTATAGTTTTGTAGACCCTACACACTCCCTTCCATAAAGTTTCCTCCTGTGTGTTGTATGGTACTATTTAATTTCAACAGATATATTTGTTACGTCATCCTATTTTTCTTGCCACACAATATTCGCACAACATCCGCACAGCTTTTGTATCGACCCCGTAAATCTCATATGTTAGAATTAGTATGCACAAAATAGGGTTCTACCGTAGAGGTTGAACTTATCCAGAGTCGTGCCTGATTTTTTCAGGCGCGGCTCTTTTTGTTTGTGCAAAATTTTGACAGTGGGAGGTGTCCGCAGATGCTCGTAATACGTCCACCCTGACAGGGCGTTTACGCTATGCGCATTGTATCGCCCTAATACGCGCCTTATGCGTATTATTCGTCTCTCCGCTTTTGGAGAAGTAACTCACTGCGTAATGTGTACGTCATTTATACGTATAATCGGAGGTTCCTATTGAATACCGGCACTCTTTTAACACGCATCCGTTTGGAACAGCGCAGCCTGATCGACATAAACAAGAAGCTGTACGAGCTGGAACATCTGCTGCCCGCCCCCGCGCCGGAGCAATTTATTAAGACAGCCAAAAGTGCTGCTCTTTTGAGTGAGCGCAGTACCGCCCAGCTTCGCAATTTTCTGTTTACCGTTTGCGGCGGCATGCCGCAGGACTACTATCTGCAAGCCGCTGAGATGCAGGGTATCCGGCTCAATGTAGATGACGACATTCTGTCCGTTAGACTGCCCGCATTACTGCTCAAAAAGACCCGCACCGAAGGCTTCAAATTTTTGCAGCCCGCAATTCATGCAGCATTAAAGCAGTATGCCGAACAACAAAATCTTCCCCACTTCTGCGAATGTACCATCTGCATCGAACACATCTATGACAGATGCCTACCCATCAAAGCCGTGCGGGATTATGACAACCTAGAAATGAAAGAAGTTCTGGACATCATCGCGCTGTACTGTATGACCGATGACACCGGCGCTTTGTGCGACCAGTTCCAGACAACACGATTTGCGGATTCGTCCTGCACTATCATTTCCGTCATGCAAAAAGAGAAATTTTCTGCATGGCTGGACAAGAAAAATCCGTAAAAACTGACCTCCATTTCGTCAAAAAGTTCTTCAAAAAATCTCTACTTGCACATTTTGGCAGCTTTTCCGCGTCACAATCGTCTTTTAGGCATTCCAAGTGGAAACGCTGCACCGAGGATAATGTGCTTACGGTAGGAAAACGAGGTGATTCCTATTTCTTCACAGTCTCCAACTTTACCGTCCCATAACAGCCTCAATTATGAGCTGTTGTCGCTCACGGCCATATGCGGCGAGGTTCCTTGCGCCGGTTCTTCCCGCCTTACCGCGAGTGAAAGTTACCGCAAAAAAGTCGTCACGTCCTTGACGCATGACAAGCTCCTGCGCATCTTTTCCAGTCACCATCTTCGCGGCTATCGGCTCGGTGTTCGCACAAAACGGCTGTTATTGCAGCAAGAGCCTGAGCGCTTTGCATTCTACTTATCCGGATGCAGCGACACGAATGCCATCAAGTCGGAAGTTCCGCGCCGTATTCGGCTGCACCGTATCGCACAGACCTATGTAACGATGCTGAATGCAGGCACAATGATTTATCGTGATGAAAAGCCGCCGATTTTCTCCCCAGCCGCAAGTGGCCCGTTCCATATTGAACAACCTTACTTTTATGATTCCCGCGAAATGAAAGAAGCCGAACTCGAAATGCTGAAAATTCGTGGCTCACGAATGGCAGGCGCGTTGTTCACGTCCAACCGCGTTTTCGCCGTGTATAACAGCATGGAATTTCTGCCGGTCTTTGAGCCACAAGTCGAGATGCGTTCCAAAGTCATGCTGGAGCAAGTATGCCGCACAAAGATTTCTTTCAATCTAAAAGCAAGCGGACTTTTGCTGTCGGATAACATGGATATTCTTCACACCTTGTTAGCGCGTTCCCGGACTCGCAGCCTCGACCACTTCTTGCTTAATGACGGCTACGAACATTTTTACTTTTTGACGAATAATTCCTATGGAGAAACGCTCTTGCAGCTACTCTGCTGCCCAGAAATCACCATGCAGGTGAACGCTGCACTTCTGCAAGAATTTCAGCCGTCCCTGCCGAACAGCCGCCTCGAATGTGATGCTGTCGATGATTCAGGCGCGCCGATTTTGTTCTGCTATCTACCCGACATTCCCCGACTCTACCGATTCGTCTCTGCCTTGGACTTGCTGAATAGCACCGGCATCTTGGTTTGCTTCGATTTTCAGGCAGACGCGCTGCGGCCACTCTGCGGGGATAACATCGAATTGCAGATTATCGACTTCCAAAACTTCAAGGCTCGTTTCCTACCGTTCATTTAACACATAACACACAAAACGGCGGGCAGTCTCGTCGGCTGCCCGCCATCTTATATGAGGATTATAAATGCCTGTTTTTCGTGTAGAACGTACCAAAAACTTTACCGTTATGAGCAACCATCATCTGCGGGATAAGACTATCTCCTTGAAAGCCAAAGGGCTGCTCTCGCAAATGCTGTCACTTCCTAATGACTGGGATTATACGCTGCGCGGCCTTGCCGCCATCAACAAAGAAAGCATTGATGCCGTTCGCACTGCCGTTCACGAACTGGAGGCCGCCGGATATGTCGTCCGTTCCCGCATCCGTGACGAGCGTGGGCAGCTTCGCGGCTGCGATTATTTTGTCTACGAGTATCCACACATCGAGGATTCCGATGTTGAAAACTGTGATGATTTTTCTGTGTCGCCTGTACTGGAAACACCTGTGTCCGATTCTACTGCGCAGGAGAATCCCACACAATTAAATAAAGAAATACCAAATAAAGAGAAACAAAATACGGATCTAATCTTATCCGATACCGACGCTGTGCGGGAGCAGGTGCAGGGGAACCTAGAGCTTGATTTACTCTGCCGCAATATGCCCGAAGCCGCCCCAGTACTTAAAGAAATCAGCGAACTTATCGTGGAGGCGGTTCAAAATCAGAACTCGACACAGCGGTTTGGGATCAATATTTTTCCCGCAGACCTTGTGCGCAGCCGCCTGATGCAGCTGACAAGCGAGCATATCCGCTATGTACTCGAATCGCTGCAAACACATAGCACCTGTATACGAAACCCAAAGAAATACTTACTAGCTATGCTTTTCAATGCGCCGATTACGATGAGTAGCAAAACTATGCTGAATGTGCGACAATTTACCAATACGCCGATGCTGACATATCCTCGCGTCACCACACAAAGGCATAGTCAAACATCGTAATGTAGAGAGCCCTTAGGCCTCCTCCGTTTCACCTAATTGGATTGCCCCATCAATCGCTCCCTCAATAATTGACAGATATTGTTCCGGGCAAAGCCTTAGCTTCTGCCCTACTCTTTCGCGCAGCTTACTTTCCTGCCGCATAACAGTAGGATTAAAATAGCGCTCCATCGGCAGACCGCAGATTTTTACTAGCTGAATAATGACCGGCAGACTTGGAATCGTACCCTTATTTTCGATATTGGCAAGATACCGTGTGTCAACATTTACTTTTTCAGCTAAATCTTTTCGAGTAAGACGCTTCGCCTTTCGTGCCTCTTTTATATCTGCGCCAAAGGTTTCAAATCCCGGGCAGTCTTCAATTCTTGCCATTTTGCATCACCTGTTTACATTTTATAGTTCATGTGCCACAGGTTAAATGATGCAAAACGCTTTTTAATTAAACTTTATTGTTCATGCTTTACGCATTGTATTCTCTGGAAAATCGAAATATAATAGAATATGGAGGTGTGAGCATGAAAATCTTCATTATAGAAGATGAACCGGCAATCCGCGAGGAACTTGTTCAGCTTCTTCAAAAGTACGGCTACCAATGCGACAGCAGCGATGATTTTCACCACATTGTGCAAGCTGCTCTTTCATCAGGGGCTAACTTGATTCTCTTAGACATCAATCTGCCCTATCAGGATGGTTTCCAAGTATGCAGAGAAATCCGACAGAAATCCAATCTTCCTATCATTGTACTTACCAGCAGAAACAGCGATTTTGACGAGTTGATGAGCTTGAACATCGGTGCAGATGATTATATTGCAAAGCCGTACAATGCACAGATCCTTTTGGCGCGAATCCAAAAACTTCTGGCTCGGACCTATGAAGTACAGGACAACATCGTTCTCACGCACAAAGGCTTGACCTTAAATTTGCTCAAGGCGGAAATCAGCTATCAAGGGAACAAAAAATCACTTACCAAAAATGAACTTGGGATTTTGCGCCTGCTTATGGTGAACAAGGGCAACATTATTCCCCGTGACGCTATTATTGATGAACTCTGGCAGAGTGAACAATTTATAGACGAAAACACATTGAATGTCAACATCGTTCGGTTACGGAAAGCACTGACCGAAATCGGTCTGCCGGACTATCTGGAAACGAAACGTGGTTTAGGGTATTGCGTATGAAGTTATCCGAGTATCTGCTTGACCGTATCTTTTCCCTGATTTATATGCTGGTGGCTGCACTCGTGCTGCTTGCGCTCCTTTGGCTGATTGAAACACCTGCTGTGTTTATTCTGTTTGCCGAGGTGATTTTACTTGCAGCGTACAGTACAGCGCTGCTGTATGATTTTTTCCGCAAGCAGAGTTTTTATAATCTGCTTCAAAAAATGACAGAGCAGATGGACATAAAAACTCTTTTAGGCGAGTTACTGGTGCCGCCTCATTTTTTAGAGGGGCAGATTTTGGTGGACGTTCTGCGGTGTTGCAACAAATATCAGAACGACCAGCTTGCATGTGCAGAACAGGAGAACCGTGAATATCGGGAATACCTTGATTCATGGGTGCATGAAATCAAAACGCCTATCACCTCTGCCCGGCTGATCGTTGAAAATGAAAAGAATCCTACCACATTGCGAATTGACGATGAACTGCGGAAAATTGATGCTTATGTGGAGCAGGTGCTATATTACGCCCGCAGTACCGATGTGGAAAAGGACTTTAAGGTGGAGAAAACCACCTTGCAGGCATTGGTGTACGCTGCGCTAAAAACGTACTCAAAGCCGTTGATTCAGGCAGGTGGAAAGCCGGTTCTAAAGGAACTGGATATTCCCGTGGCCGCAGACAGCAAGAGCTGCACCTTTGTGATCGGACAGATTCTGTCCAACGCTATCAAGTATCGGAAAGATAATTTACAAGTTGAATTTTCAGCCAGAGCAGAGAAAAACACGGTATCTCTTTTCATTTCCGATAATGGCATTGGTATTTCTGCTGCTGACTTGCCGCGCGTGTTCGACAAAGGCTTTACCGGTGAAAACGGCCGCCGTTATTCCAAATCAACCGGCATTGGTTTGTACTTGAGCCAAAGGCTATGTCGAAAAATGAATATCTCACTTTCTATTTCCAGCGTTCCGGGACAGGGAACGACTGTGACGATGGTTTTTCCTACGGAAAGCTATTTGCAGGCGGCGGGGCTGTAAAGCCTCGCTTTTTTCAACCTTACACTTTAGTAATACAAATGTAATCCAATTTAATGGCATCGGAAAATTCCTTGTGGTAGAGTAAAAGCACAAAAGCAAAGCGCTTTTGAGAAAGGAGCCTGACCTATGGGCGATACGATCTTACGGGTGGATGACATCCAAAAATTTTACGGTAACAAAGGCAACCTGACAAAAGCCATCGACCACATTTCTTTTTCTGTTCGCAAAGGAGAATTTCTCGGCATCATGGGTGCTTCCGGCTCTGGCAAAACCACCTTGCTGAACTGCATTTCCACGATTGATACCGTCACCAGCGGTCATATCTATGTAGAAGAAAAGGACATCACGGCGCTTCACGGGGCACAGCTTGCAGACTTTCGAGGAAAAAAGCTGGGATTTATTTTTCAGAATTTCAATCTTCTGGACACCTTGACCGCCTATGAAAATATCTCTCTGGCCCTTTCCATCGCAGGCACTAAACCCAGTGAAATAGAGCAGCGTATTCCACAGATTGCCCAAGCGCTGAACATTCAGGATGTATTGGGTAAATATCCCTATCAGATGTCTGGCGGTCAGCAGCAGAGAGTAGCTGCTGCAAGAGCGATGGTGACAAATCCCGCCATCGTACTGGCAGATGAGCCGACCGGCGCACTGGATTCCAATTCTTCCCGAATGTTGTTGACAATGTTGACTGAATTGAACGAGCGGCTTTCAGCAACGATTCTCATGGTAACACATGACGCTTTTTCTGCCAGCTATTGCAATCGCATTTTGTTTATCAAAGATGGGCAGGTGTTCAACGAACTGCATCGTGGGACGGATACGCGCAAAGAATTTTTTACAAAAATTCTGGAAGTAGTTTCCGTCTTGGGAGGTGAACAGAGTGAACACATGTAAGCTGATTTTCCGAAATGTGTGCAAGAACATTCGTGACTATCTGATTTATTTTCTTACCTTGACGCTTTCGGTCAGTTTGTTCTATGCGTTCAATTCCATTTCTGACCAGCCGGCTTTTTCCAATATGGGCATGACCGGCACGCTCTTATATCGTCAGCTCGGCATTATGCTTTCTACGCTTTCCACTATGATTGCGGTTGTTCTGGCTTTTCTGATTCTTTATGCCAATCAGTTTTTATTGAAACGTCGCAAAAAGGAATTAGGCGTGTATATGATGCTCGGCATGAAAAAAGGGCGTATTTCCCGGTTGTTTGCAGGCGAAACGCTTTGTGTTGGCATCATTGCGCTGGGCACAGGATTGCTTTTGGGCTTTTTCTTTTCGCAAGGGTTTTCTTTGATTGCATTGCGGCTTTTTGCAATCAATCTTGAAAAGTTTCGGATCGTGTTTTCAGCCGGAGCGCTTCGCCAGACCGTGTTGTGTTTCACAATCATCTTTTTTATCGTCATGCTTTTCAATATTCGGTCTGTCACCAATGTTAAATTGATTGACCTATTGACGGACGGCAGAAAAAACGAAAGTATGCAGAATGAAAACCGCATCTTGCCGGTTTGTCTGTTCCTGCTCTCGCTGCTTTGCATCGGAATTTCTGCCGCGCTGTTCAACAAAAACGGGGTTCTGCCATCGCATGAAAATAATCTGTTCCAGTTGGCAGCGGCGGCATTGGTCGCGGGAACTTTTCTGCTGTTCTACTCGCTGTCAGCCGTTTTCATGCAAGTAGCAAGTGCGAGGAAATGCTTTTACCTGAAAGGTCTGAATACGTTCCTTGTCCGTCAGATTGGCAGTAAAATCCGAACCAATTATCTTGTGGTAACGGTTGTATGCGGATTGCTGACCATCACGATCTGCGCCGTGTCGATTGGCGCGAGCACAGCGCTTGCTATGAACAAAATGTCTCAATCTGCAACGCCCTATGATTTGAACGTGCTTTCCAATGTTTCTGTTGATGGGGACAGCGATATTGCTGCCTATCTCGCTGCACACGATATTACCATAAGCAACTACGCCAAAGCTACAGAGCAAATCAGTGTTTACGAGGCCGATATGACCTACTCTGAACTATTTGAAGGACAAAAAGTCAAATTTTGGCCAATTGATGAAAAAGTTCCTGACAGCAAGGTTTCCGTAATCTCCATTTCGGACTTGAATCGTGCCTTAGCCATGCAGAACAAAGCACCCATCACGCTGAACGATGGCCAATACCTGTTGAACTGCAACTACAATGGAACGTATCGGTATATTGCTGCTGCATTGCAGAGCCACCCGGAAATCACGGTTGGTGGGGTGACTTTACAGCGTGCAGAAGATAAAGTGTTGCAGGAAACATACATTATGACGTCGGTTGGCAACAATGACCGCGGCACCTTGATTGTTCCCGATTCCGTCACCGCATCACTTGAAAAAGATGTAAATGCGCTTTTGGTGCAATATGAGCCGAATGCAGATTCCAATGAAATTTTGCAAAAGATGATTCCGATTGGATTGGATAGTACACACGGCTATCGGTATGCCGAAAAGAACATGATGTATGAGACGTTCTACGGCCTTGATGCCTTGGTGAGCTTCCTTTGCTGCTATATCGGGTTGGTCTTTTTGCTGATTTGCGCCGCACTTCTAGCGTTAAAACAGCTTACCGAAACGACCGACAATGTGTATCGTTATGGCTTGCTGCAAAAGCTGGGTGCAGGCCGCAGGCAAATCGATCATACGCTTTTTGTGCAGACAGTCGTGTTCTTCGCCATTCCGCTAGTCGTCGCTGGCGTGTATTCTGCTTTCCTGATTGGCAAAGCAATGGCTGTGGTGGAAGAATTTATGAACATCCATATCGCAACCAACATCGGACTGACAATCGTTCTTTTTCTGCTTGTCTACGGAAGTTATTTCCTTGCAACGTATCTTTCCTGTAAACGTATTGTCACAGAACAGCGAGAATTGGAGGTCTAAACTATGTTGCCCGAAAATGTAAACTGGAATGCCGTATTGCAAAGCATCACCGACACATGGCTCCCTTTAATTGGTATGGTCGCCGCAATTATTTTAGTTGCCATAATCGTCCATGTAATACAAAAGAATAAAAAGTAAAACACCTGCCGCACGACGGCAAAAGAAAAAAGCCGTCGTACAGCAGAAGAATTTTAACACGCCTATTTTGAACCGGTGGCTTTTGAGTAATCAAAGCCGCCGGTTCTTTTTGTCTGCTAAATAGTTTTATCGTACATACGGTGGCGCTGAGAGGACACCGCTATGTGCTTGCCGTTTTATAGTTTTCGACCCTCTGACTCATCAAAAAAAGTCTGGTCATCTGTGGGGATTCTGCTACCTTAAAACATGAACTTTCTGTTCATGTTCGTGTTCCTTATTCTTCTTATTTGCCTATCCACGCTTTGTGGATAGGCACTTTTTGTTGCCGTGGTCCTCCAGCCTCCATCAGTTTGAAAAACTCAATCTGATGGAGGTAAAGCATGGCTTACAACAAGGCCAGAGCCGAAAAGGAATGGCTCGAATGGAAAAACAAAGAGGAAACCCAACTGCGAGAATTGGGTGTTGACGAGGATACTATTCAGTTCCTACACACCTATGATTGGGAGATGTTCAAGGCTGACAGGAACTATCGGCAACGGCACATCAATATAGGCACAATCCCGGAAATCGTGTCTGAGGATTCCTCTACCACACCGCGCAGCGTAGAGGATTTTCTCGACAATATCGAAGATGAACGCTTGTATCGGCTTCTTCGGGAAGTTGATTCACAGACTCTGCAAATGCTCTTTCTCAAAAGCCTTGGCTATACCGCAAAGGAAATCGAACAGAGAATCGGTATGCCGGAGTCTATGGTACATAATCGAATCAGCCGTCTGCGGAAAAAATATAAAAAAGATTTATAAAAATCAGAGGTTTTCCCTGTTCTCCGTGGCTATCTGGATGAAGGGGCGAATCAGCCACTTCTTAAAAATCACAAGTCAAGGAGTGTTTTCTATGCCAATCAGTAGCCAAGTTTCCGATATGTTGCCACATTACCACGATACCCTAATGCTTTTGAAAAAGTACCGTGACATTGCGTGGATCGTAGAGGTCTCCAGCCGCAATCTGCAAGAGGAATTTCGCGCAGAATACGGCTGTCCCGGCAGGGATGTTCTTAACAGTCTTGCACTTAACAAGACCGATGCCAGCCTTATGGATTGCTCCCAGTCTTTGGAACATAGCGCGAAGATGCTGCACATTATTGATTCCGCCGTTGATCTGATTCGGGAAAAGCACAAAAAGGGTGAGTTGTATTATTGGATTCTCTATTACGCCTACCTCTCACCGCACAAATATGAAAACAGCAGCGAAATTCTGCGCGCTCTTGAATCCAAAGCACCGCCTATTTCATTGCGCACCTACTATGCCCGCCGCGAGGAGGCTATTGAGCTTTTAAGCTCTGTTCTATGGGGCTATATCCCTATTGAGTAAATACCGCACTGAATCCGCACAGGCAAAGCCTTACATCCTGCACAGCCTTTCTGCTACAATATACCTATCAACCAAGCAATTTACATACTTCATCAAAGGAGTCTATTTTTGTCGCAGAAGCCTTCAGATAATACATCCACTGATACCCAGATTATCCCAACCATCAAAGACCCGCAGATTGACTCTTCCTACATAAATCAATTTGCGAAGTTTATTCTCCCCTATATCCAGCAAGATTACGAACGAGAACCCTTCAAGAAAAACGGCTCGTAAAATTCAATTTCCTTTCAGTAGTCCATATAGAGAAAACGGAGCACACCCATTACAGATGTGCTCCGTTTTTTAGATAAGTTATTTCTGCTGTCCATATGTAATTTTTTCATAAGAATAGCTGATATTATTAATCTCTACCGTATGAACCGCAACACATTCAAATATTGATTCATCAAAAACAGCAACATTTATGCCTTCTGTTCTCATAGTGCTCGTATAAGCGACTCCCGCATAGCCATTGCTTTTAATAAATTCTGTAATAAACTGTGTTGGCAGATATGCAAGTGCACTATCATTTCTTCTAAGCGGTTTTGCTATTTCATTTGCTATATCCCTAAAAATTTTTGTATTCGCAGAAAGCGATTCAATGTTGCTCGAATATAACACAGGGCTAATTTTATTTAATTCTGAAATGTTTACAACTCGAATTTCTTTTTTCAGTTGAAATGTTCCAATCGTCACATAATCGAATGTTCCCGCTCTTACCTCGCTCAATGCCGTTTGTTCATCAGATGTCAAATACAGAACGCCTATTCCCTCAGGATTTACACGTCCCGCCTTTCTCAAATGTGCCGGAGGCGCACCCATTTCACTCTTTTCGAACCCTTTTATATCATTGCAAATTCTCGCACGGTACAATTTCGTTCCCTTCGGATATTTTCTTATAGAGTATCCCAAAAAAGGTGAAAATCGGTCAGCCTTAAAATAATTGTTGTGGAATCGATTTTTTCTCTTTATAGCATTAGAGAACTCGCCCCATGTATGCCCTGAAAAAATTCCATATTCTTCAAGTTGTGCTCTGGGAATTTCTACAGAAACATTGTAATTTGCGCTACTGTCATCGTATATAGTGGAGCAAAAAGCCTCTATTAGTTTAGCTGAAGACGGAAGATCCTTTCTAAAAATATTCCAATCTTCGATTATTGCACTAAAAAGAGGTCTTCCCCGTTCATTTTCTTCGTAGACGCTCAAAACATCTGATATCAAATCTGATATATCCGTTGCTTCATCAACACTACAAACCGGAACCTGCTTTTCGCCACAGAAATCACAGTCTCCAATGTGACCATTATCTACAATTATCTTTTTTATTTGCTCATCTGAAAAACAGTTGGCACAACAATTCATTATTTTAAGTCTCCATCCAAATATCGTCCAACAAGTTCAAGATGATGCATAACAGAAAGCTTTTTTAGGGTAGGTAACCCTGGATACGTTTTATTCTTATAGTGCTCTAATAATGTGTTTAGGCCCATTGTCAGCTGGCGCTCTTGATTTTCAGTTATATACCATTCATAAAGCTTCGATACTGCTTCATAAAATTTCCCTGCGACATCCGTTATGTCATCATTAGAATCTGAGACAAAATGACGAATTCTTAGCGAATTATCATTTTCAAAATAGACTATATGAATCGCTACCGCATATGGTGCAAAGCCAGATTCGTTATACTCTTTTCCAATAATAGAGTAATCTCCAAATCCAACAAAATTGCTACCAGCAAATGCAATTTCGCTAAAATCCAAATGATCTCTAGAAAAGAATTCATCTTTCGGGTAATCTGCATTTCGGCTTCTTTTCCGGAATCTATCTTCAAAAAGGACTCTGTTTTTTATTGACATTTGCATTACATATCTGTCAAATGGACAAAGCGTATATCGAGCATCTTTCAACCCCATCGCTTCATACAACTGCTGCTTATCTTGATCATCCATTACAGTCAGCAGAGATTCCTTATTAAAATTTATCTCACTAAGTCTTTCAAGCGCCAATTGGGCATCACTATTAATGAGAATTCCTGGAAATGCCGTGCTTTGATATGTTGTCAAAACAGAACAAATTTCGTCCGATTTTCCAATAAGACCGCCCACATTCGGATTAACAATAATTCCAATTGGCAGTCCCGCATCATTAAAGGCTTTCAAAGCATTCTTCAGCGCAGGAATCTGCTTTATCGGTTCTATAACGGGAATAACCGATTTAGAAATCAATTTTTGAGATGCAAGTTCCTTTAGTGCTAGGAGTTCATATTGCCTTCCGCGAAAGTAGGGAAAATACATGGTATTACTACCTCCTGTATGGTGTATCCAGTAATTGATTAAGCATCGGCGTTTGTTTCTCTAAATTCGAAAAATATACTACAGCTTTCAGTTCTGGCCGTATCTTTCCAAATTGTTCGACTGTAATTTTGCTACGTTTTTTCATTTCCTGCAATGCCAGATGTTGTGCCTCTAAGATTGGAATTTCTTCAAATTTTTCTAAGCATACGCGGAAATGAAATACGGGATCCGTTTCTGGAACGAACCCAAAATACTCTTTCAATACACTTTCATATTCTTTTTTTCTTAAAAGTTTGAATATGCTAGAGTGTCTAAGATTTGCATTATATTCTACTGGTTCTTTGCTTCGTTCCTTACTAAATATTGTTCCTTGCTCCGACAATACGTAAATTCCTACTGCTTCCCCCATCTCGCCAAAAGAAGATAAGACATCTCGCACTTTTTCTTGCTCATGTATAGATGCAAGAACCGATACTTTATTAAATGCACAGAAATAATCCTGTAATTGATTATGAAGTCTACTAAAATTATCAAGATCCGACTTTATCTCATATACGCGCCCCTCACCATTTATCATAACAAAATCAGCAATCGAATGTTCGATTCTAACTTGAGAAAACGCAACCGTTGTGTTCACATTATGAATTCCGCAAAGCAACTTATTCAACAACGTATTCATATAAAAATATTCATTACGCTGTTGTTGATTAAGACGCGTATAGATTTCACTTATTAGTTGACCATGAGTTTTTCCGGAAGGATCTTCAACGTAGCGTTTCACAACATAGTCAAACACATCACTTTTCCCGTCCTGTACCAGATCGCTGATAACTTTTCGCGTGAAAACACGGTTAATTGCTCTACTATTATCAGCCACCTTAATCACCTACCCAGACAAACTCTAACAACCCACACTTACTATTGAATACCACTCTTAACTCGCAATAATTCATATAGCTTATATGATTAATATACCACAATTGCTCCTTAAAGTAAACAAAGAATCTTTTTTATCGCTGTACAGTCACATCTCAAACTGAAATTTTCAAATATAAGAGTGACAGTAATCGCATAGATTACTGTCACTTCTTGTGTACTATTTCGTATATAAATCATCAATACAAAAACAAAATCCGAACCCATTCTCATAAAGAATTAAGTTCGGATTATGCTGTCTTGGTGACCCGTGCGGGAATCGAACCCACGTTAACGGCGTGAGAGGCCGCTGTCTTAACCGCTTGACCAACGGGCCATAATAAAAAAGAGAAGCCGGCATCTACCTATTTTCACAGGCCGTTTCCAGCCAACTATCTTCGGCACAAGTGAGCTTAACTTCTGTGTTCGGAATGGGAACAGGTGGAACCTCACCGTCATCGACACCGGCCATTCACATGGCGCTTGTCATGCTTCTCTTTT
>OIWP01000566.1_pt1 | contig 54090 bp, 38 predicted proteins | sample 1587661 | NCBI WGS metagenome assembly OIWP01 (sample SAMEA3888899, study PRJEB22519) | human gut metagenome | biome: human gut; feature: human-associated habitat; material: faeces | place: Denmark | collected 2010 | reverse complement strand
CGTCTGGCACATGGTGCCGACACTCGTTTGCTACTAATCTGCATAATGCCGGAGTAGATATGGATTATATCTCTGAAAGCATGGGACATTCAACTTCTGATCATGCCATTACTCAAATCTATATTGAGCATTACCCACTTGAAATCCAAATGGAGAATAACTCGAAACTGTTGAATTTGGCAAAGACCTCAGAAAGAGATTTGTTATTGGAGAGACTGGCGAGTATGTCCACTGAGGAATTAGCGAAATTGTTTACACGAACATAACACGACTTTGAAGATGATAAATTTCATAGAGAGAATAAAAGACTATTTGCAAAGAAAGGATTGCGCTGATATGGCTATTCGTGCGTGGAAATCAGCCAACAAAGAGTTGTATGCCAATTTCTGTAAACGCATGGATGATGTAGGCAAAGGGAATATATCCGTTTTGATGGATATGTACCAGATGATGCGGAATTGCACTCCACCAGAAGCCCTAATGCTGTATAACTGGCTCTCTGATTTCATAAATGGTAAAGATGTACAGAACATGGCCAATCAACAATGGGCTGGCAAATACACAGACATTATAGCACAATGTATCACTAACAAACGGCTGTGGATGGGTATCAATGTAAAAACAGGTACGGTAGAGCTACTCACATCCCCAAAATCGGAATTACTGATGGTTCGTTCCGAAACACCGATTGAAATTTGGAATCATCTGCCACAGGAAATAAGAGTCTATTTGACTGGACAGTTGGATGCACTTGTGAAAAACAGCAAAGGATGCTATCTGTTGAGCAAGCTGGAAAGAAAGATGATGTACCAGTTCCTGACGTACATTTCCCAAATCATTTTCCTGTCTCATGCCGTGTTTGTTGGTGAGTTTATGGCTAACCTGTATGATTATGTGATAGAGAAAAAGGAGACATTGGCTTATTGCATGTACTATTTTGTGATATTTGACCATGGTCTTTCACGTATGGTCAAATTACTTGATCGTCTATTAAACAGCGAAGAAGTTGATCATGGCGACATGGTTCTAATAAAATCATGTGTTGCTACTCTTGTAACTCAAAGCATCGAAATAGGGACTGAAAACAAAGCCGGGTGGGAAGATACGGCAGAAGGCTGTAATTCAGAAATCTGGAAAGAAGTGATGTTTGCCTTGCGGAAAGTAAAAGGCAAACGGGGGAATAGAAAGATGATACAATCATTGGATGATATTCTTGTGGGCGACAAGGAGCGCATCAAGCAAGGCATCCACTTGTTTATTGAAGAGAACACAGAAGACATAAGTCTTGCCTACCTGTTGAAAGCATTGATAAAGGCAGACAGGATAAAAGCATCTACAAGATACATGACGTTTCATCGTGCCATAGAACAATTCTCCCAACGATATTACGGGCACGATATACCACAGAAACGATACGGGGAAATCAAGGAACTGACTTTGAACTCGCCCCAAAGAGGAAGCAGTTACACTAAGGCAAAACGAATAATAGACCGATGGACGGATTATTTTATCAATAACGGGTAGTTGGGAAATCCAGCTATCCGTTTTTTCTGCGAACAACTGTTGTAATACGGTCGGTTAAATTAAGGTATAAATAAACCGACCAACACACAGAATTTCATACACTACCTTTGCTTGTGAAATCGGTTTCACAGAGTTGAACCGAGGCTTAAAGTATTTAATAACCAAACAAGTAAAAGTATGGAAGAAAAACTCAATTTTACTCAACTACTTCAAAAGCCTATCGCCATGATGACGGGTGAGGAGCTTTGTTTTCTCATCACCAAAAGTGTGGAGAGTACAGAAGTGGTCACTCCCCAAGTGGCACCCAAAGGTAATTACTATGGTATAGAGGGTATCGCCCGTGTATTCGGTTGTAGCGTACCCACTGCCAACCGCATTAAGAAAAGCGGTATCATAGACAAGGCTATCACACAGATAGGGCGAAAGATTGTGGTGGACGCAGACCTTGCGCTGTCTTTGGCAAAGGAATCAGGTGGAATCCATATTAAAGAATGATGGTATGGATGATAATTGGAAAAAAAACTTGGCAACAGATAGCTACGGAAATCCAGTTCGTTCTATCGCAAACCTCCGACTCATTTTCACATTGGATGAGAATCTTAGTCAGATAAGGTACGATACATTCTGTCAAGATGACGTATGCTTTTGCCCTTTGTTTCGTAATGTCAATGGCAACAAAATTGATGAGGAATCAGCAGGAAAGATACAAGACTATCTGGAAAGGATATATAGGTTGCGTCTTACACAGAATAAGGTCTTTGAGATACTGAAGACCACTTCTTCCGAACGAAGCTTCAATCCTGTGCAGGAATTCATCACACAAGAGACATGGGACGGACAACCTCGTATAGCCACGACTATCATAGATTATCTCGGAGCCAATGACAATCCGCTTGTTAGGGAACAGACAAAACTTTGGTTCGTGGCGGCTGTGGCCAGAGTATTCAGCCCAGGTTGCAAGTTTGACAACGTACTGACCTTACCGGGTCCGCAGGGTATCGGAAAAAGTACTTTTTTCAAGACCATTAGTGGGAAATGGTTCAATGATTCATTCTCTTTCGCCAGTGGTGACAAGGAGAAAGTTGAAACCATAACCAATGGCTGGATTATTGAAATCAGTGAGTTGAATGGTTTGAAACGGGCGAATGATGCGGAAGCTGCCAAGGCTTTTCTAAGCCGTTGCAGTGATTATATGCGTCCGGCTTACGGGCATAAGGTGGTGGAGTTCATGCGACATAATGTCTTTGCTGCGACTACTAATGAAATGAACTTTCTGCAAGGAGACAATGGAAACCGCCGATGGTGGATTATTCCGGTCAAAGGTAACAATCATGTGTCAGATTGGTTGGATGATTTGCAGCGTTCCGTTCCTCAACTTTGGGCGGAAGCATATACCTATTATCAGCAAGGAATGAAACTCTACTTGTCACCGGACATGGAAAATGAGGCCAACGAGGTGCAGAAGCAACATTCCAACATCCTTGTTGACCCCATTATGGAAGATATTGAAATGTATCTGGAACGTGAGGTGCCTATCCAATATGCAAGCTGGATGATTCCGACACGACTGGCTTATCAGAAAGGAGCCTACTCAGAGCCAAATTCCACAATGACCTCACTCAATATGGTTTGTGCCCGGCAGATTATAGAGGAACTTCCCAATGATTTGGTCAGACGAAATCCGTCCAAATACACTTTGCAATACATCAACCGTCTGATGTCCATGATTCCTAACTGGAAACGGAGTGAACAGGAGAAGGTCAAGGGGTTACATCCTGCCTATTGCGACAAGACGGGACGGACGAAACACCCATGGGTGAGGGTGAACACTCCAAGTGAAGAGTCCTGTGCGACACTACCAAGTGAACAGGAATTACCATTCTAATTTTAAAATAAGGGAAAAGAAGAACTTCTGTCCCTTTGTCCCTATTGCCTTTGAAAAAAGAATAAAAACATAAAAACAAAAAAAGAGGAAGTTACGGAATATGCTTGGGACATGGGACAAAATAATTGAAAACATGAGAAAGGAAGAACTTATCAAACAACTACAAGAACGTGAGCCACTGCTGGCAAATGCGGTCAGCCACATGGTAGAGTATATTCAAGACCGCTACCCGGCCGCATATCCGAGTAAAGAACAGACCGAAGCCGTGAACGATTACTTGCAGAGCGTTCATGCTGATGGGGACGGTAGTATGTCAGAAAGGAATTGCGAACACCGCCGTATCGCTTCACAGAACATCACCATTGCCGCCATATGTGTGTTGGACAGTCAACAACTGGACAGGTTGCAAAACGTACTTGACCACATCGCATATGACAAGGAGTATTATATGCCGGAGAGAGGATACTGCATACACCGCTGATTTTCTCTTTTGGCTGCACCAATTATAAACCATCTCAAATTATACAGACAATGAAAACAGACTTGAATTATTGCATAGTGCTTTCGTCAGAACAACTTGCATATCTGGCAAGAAGCAAGTATGGCATCGACCGTATGAAGATTCTGCACCAACTGATAGAGGCGGCAGTACTGGAAGGAACAGAGTATGCCATGAAAGGTTTCTCCACAACCTTACAAGTCGGGCAAGCCATTCTATCGGAAGTGGAATTGTCCAGCAAGTTGGATTATGACAAAAAGACCATATCCCGTGTACTTGACAAGATGAACCAGTTGGGAATTATCTCGTCCGCGCAGAACAACCGAACAAGCATTCACACGCTGAAATGTATATCGGCATGGATGCTGGACAGTAATCGTATTGACAACCCATTTTATGTCCGGCTGAAAGACCGACAAAATGAAAGAGAGAATACGCCTGTTATATCAGAAGAAAGCGAACTGTTTTCCCCTTCTTCTTTCCCTTCTGTTTCAGTTTCTTCACAACCTGCGGCAGAGGAAGAATCTGATGAGGATATTCCGACAGATAATATGGCATAACCATATCGGGGGAGGCTATGTGTCCGAAGTTGTTGTATGTAGTATTACAAGAAGTTCCTATGTCGCACAAATTCGCTTCGCTTATTCGTACTACATAGGCGTATTCCGGCAGTCGCAAGCTCCCACCGTGCTGTCCCTTTTTAGATTGATGTTTCACCCATAGCATAACAGAGCATGAAGAAGAAAATGAATACCAACAAAGATGTCGATGAAGAAAATGACGAGAAAGTTACAAGGCGTACCCTACGGCTTGAAGCCAGAGTAACCGAACAAGAATATACCCAAGCGGCTGAACTTGCCAAGACCTGCGGCCTATCCATGAGCGACTATGTGCGTCGTACAGCCTTGGGGCAACACCCACGGCAAAGGTTGACCGAACGTGAAGTGGAAGCTCTTTGCAGTCTGACAGATGCGAGGGGCGACCTTATCCGTATTGCGGCATCTGTAAAATCCATTCAAGCAGATAGACGGGCAATCTATTTCAGCGATACCCGGTTTGTGGAGCAATGGATGAGAGCTGCCACACAACTCATCAACCGCTGGAGCCAGATAGAGAATTATCTTACCGAATAAAGTTCCTTATCCGTTATGATAGCAAAAGCCAGTACCATATCGCATGGCGCAAATGCCATAAGATACTCCGTCAACAAGGAGAAAGCGGATATTGTCAAATCTAACCTGTTGCCCGAGGATATTTCACCGGAAGCGATGTACGGGCGAATGATGCTTGTGCAGAAACTGTTTGCTGAGAAAATCAATAAAGGCAGACCTCTCGGCAGAAATGTGATAAGAATCGAGATTTCCCCATCCGAAGAAGAGAGCAGGAACTGGTCAATGGATGACTGGGTAGATTTGGCGGATGAGTTCATCCGGGTATTTGATTCCATAGACCTTTCCAAAAAGACCAAACGGACATCCTCAAAGCAGACCAATCTCAAAGGTTCACAATACATAGCAGCCCTACATCGTGATTCCAAAAGTGGTATTCTCCATCTACATATTGATGCCAACCGTGTGGACATGGATGGTAAAATCAACGACAGTCATAAGATTGGCGAAAGGGCTGTCATGGCTGCGAACATCATCAACGAGAGACGGGGATGGGTACAGTCGGAAGAAATCAGCATACGTCACAAACAGGAAATATCTGACTGTTGCATGGAAATACTTCGCACAATAAAGGAGTTCAGTTGGCAGAAGTATGAAACAGAGTTGGTGAAGCGAGGCTATAAGGTACACCTACAAGAAAAAGATGATGGCGGCGTTTATGGTTATTCCATCAAGCGTGGCAACTCCACTTATAAGTCATCCGTGTTAGGTGTCGGGCGAAACCTGACTCCATCAAAGATTGAGGCTACTTGGGCAAAACTACATCCGCAGGAAAGGAAATCCGAACCGGTAAAAACTAATTCTCACCAAACACGGACAGCAGATATTATTCCTATTTCACAGCCAGTTATAAAGCACTATGATATAGCGACAGACGAATATCACAGATATCATGTCGAGATACCCGAAGTTGCAGATAATATCATCCGACAGGATTGTTCTTTGGAGGAAGCCCATCCATTAGCTAAAATCGAAGAGATACAGCACACGGCTCTTTTGCTCTTTGCCGGGTATTTGGATGCTGCCACAAGTATGGCTGCTTCAAGTGGCGGAGGTGGTTCTGACACAAGCGGCTGGGGAAGAGACAAAAACGAGGATGACTTGGAATGGGCACACCGCTGTGCAAGAATGGCAAACAGCATGTGCAAACGCAGAAGAGGGCTCCACAGATAAATACTATCATTAAAGATTAAAGACAAGAATCATGGGAATTGGAAAATCAAAAAACACTCCATCAATAAACGTTGATGATATGTTTAAAACGGCTGAAATCAGCCAAGAAATAGAAACTGAAAAGCAGGGTGCCGACAAGTTGCTTGTAGAAATACATGAGGCAAAAGAGGCATTATTGAAAATCCATCAAACTCTCCAAGAGGTTATTAAGGCAGAGAGTGATGCCGCTATGGTATTGAAGGCGGCTATTGATAGTTCCGACAGTATCATCAACGGCATTTGTAATGCGATTGTAAAAGCGGAACGAAATACGCAGTTTAAGGCAACCATAAAATCCGAATATCTAACCCAACTTCAACAGCTTTTAGACCAAGCTGTCGAAGCATGGAAGACCGTGTTGAAGAATCACCGTTCTGAACAGGCAAAGATGCTAACAGGACATGAGGCCAATATGCGTAAAATCCTCAGACGGAATGAGGGCATTTGGTTCTCTGACTTTTGGATGAAGGTCTTGGTGATATTTTTGTTCGTTTATACAGCGATATTGGGGCTGGTTGCATATTGTGTTACATGAGATTCGTGCAGGGATGTATCCTAGGTACTAACGTTCTTAATTTGTTATATCAAGAAATCTAGCTCTGTTATCTTCCTCTTCTGCTCTTTGTTGATATTCTTGGATTAAACTTTCAAAGATACGTACTAAACGTGGTGAGTAGTAACGTGCTTTGTCTCGGTATTTCACAAAAGTTTGTATGTGATGGTGTTCAATAGTCCCTCCTTCGAACGGGCCTCGTGTTGTCATCCCTCTCCTATTAAATAATGCACAACGAATCTCAGAATCAATACAATCATCATTAAAATGTTCAACAAAATGACAAAACATCTTAGATGGATAGTCGTCAGTTTCTCTAAAATTACCTAGTATTCGTCCAATTATCATTGGCAAGATGTTTGCTCGATGATATTGTTTTGCCAGTTTTGTCAATTCCTCAAAGTATTCAGACAAGGCATTTTCGTCTACTTTTCCTGTAGGGTCGGAACATGGAACTTCATGGTAGTTATGTATGAAACGATATGCCAAATGTGCCATTGTCCTTTTTAATTCTGTTTGTGTATTATCTTGGAGGTATTCTTCTTCAAATCCATCATCTACCTTAAAAATAAGAGCGTATATTTCCATTAATAAAGAGGGCTCTTTATTGATTTCTTGTATAAAATGTATCTCATGTGCATTCATATAATGACGCAAATTATCATATACAATAAATTCCATTTGGAGCAATAAAAAGTTTTGGGTATTGTCTTTGGGCAAAGAAATAGCCTTAAGTATTCCTGAAATTTCGTACATGTGACTTTTTATAATATCCCATGCTCCATTTGTTACCATTTCGCATAATATGTAAATCTTTATATCGGTAGATATAATATTTTCATCATTTTCCGTCTGAATTATGTGAAGAATATCTGCATATCTTCCGACTGAGCATAATTTCCATATAATGTTGTCATATTCCATTTTTGGACAACTCCATATGCAAACATTTTCCCAATACTCCTTTTCTATGTCTTTATACAAAGTACCGGCTAAGTCTGCCAACGCCTTTTGATATCCAGGAGCAGATAATATAATGGAGATATGTTTTTGAGAAATAGAGCTTAATTCTTCTATAATGGACATATATGCAGATTCCCCCTGTCCTGAATAAACAGAAGAGAAATACCAGTTAACAAATATTTTACTTAAATCTCCATTGCAGTATTTTTTATAAATCTCACCACGTATGTCTGTCCCATATAAATCAAAAATTGCATTTGCCACTCCTTCTTTGTACTTAACAATCTCTGCAAATGACCAGACGGCATCTAATCCTTTTTCATCTATTATTTGTTTGATAATTTTAGCTCTGATTTCTCTTGTTTCCTTATTCTTTTTTAGAAAATCATTATCATAATCCTTATAGTCAGGAGCCTTGATAAGAAAGTTCTCAAAGAGATATTTGTTCTTTATTAAAATGTCATCAGATTCTACCTCGCTTAGCAGCTTCTCAAATGGAACTAATTCCTCTTTTGGTAACGCCCAATTAGACTCTTGGTATTGTAAATGCAAATTGATCTTTTCGCGAAAACAATCTGTAATTTCTTCGTTACCTTTTATCTTGTCTTTGTATTTACTTATTGCATCCAAAAACATAGTGCGACAACCTCTAAGATGATTATCAAATGATAAATTTACCATTTCCTTAATGTTCTCCACAGAAAATTCGGATGTTGCAAGTAGTAGTTGTACAATAGATATCACATGAGTGGTGGGTATACTGGGTATGTAATTAGGTGACTCTTTTCTTTCACGCATACGCCATCTAAAGTGTACATTTGGCATAAAAACTTGTTCTGAAAGTCCTTTTAACAGCAATACACATAGTGATGATATGGTCTTAGGATGCTTAGTTGCACAGCTTTTTAGAATCTCCAAACGAGTTTCAAAAGGTGCATAGGTTTGTGGTAATCCGAATCGATAAATACTCAACAAAGTATTTATAGGCTTATTTGCATAGTTGCTATCATTGGGATAAGAGCAAAGGTGCATTAAAATATCTGTTGTGTCAAATAAGTATTGTTCATCCCATGCCAAAGCCTCTAATGCAAACAGTAGTTCTGCATAATATATTTCAGTTCCGATAATACCAAAATCCTTATGCTTAACATCCATTATCTGATTTAGTAAGGGACTCCCTTTTTGGGTATCGGCTTGAACAAATTTTACAAAAGACGAAGGAGAGGCTTCAACCAGCCATTGGAGATTATGACGGTGTGTCAGATAGCGTTTCAAATCAAAATCTTTGAATTTGTTTTCAATAAAGTTGTCAACCCAATCTTTATTATTTTGAATATAGCATGGCACTATGGAAAGTAACGTAAGACTTTGAAATACTCCTTCTTTTATTCGCCCGGAAAAGGCTTGCTTGTTTTGCCACCAGCACAAACCTTTTTCGTTCATTTTTGCTTCCGCATCAGGATCATCGTCTTGTAACACCCATTCTACTACTTCTGCAAATCTATCTAAATGGAATGAGGTAATATAACTGACTAATTGTTTTAACAAATCAAAGGGTGATTTTATTTTCCATATTTTACCTATTCGAATTAGTGGAGCTTCATCAACAAATAGTAACGGAGTAATTTCTTCTATATAATGGTCATACTTTTTTTCTGTTACTAATTCTACCAAATCTTTGTCTCCTTGCCACTCTTCATGCCACTCTCCAAGTAGTAAAGCCGGAATAATCAAACGAATACTCTCTGTTGTTTGCCAAACAGACGGCTTATCCGTAAATCCCAAAAGATTTCTCAACACGGAAATGTCGCGCGTAGAATCAATGGCAAGGCTTCTTGCTTTAGCCTCATTAATACCACTCTCAACAAGCGAACCAATAAAACCTTCTCTGTTTAGCCTAGGCAGATGTATAGTACATGTTTCATCATTTTTATCAGATGGGCATATACATAAAACAACGGTATGACCACGAGAAACTACATAATGAGCATTTTCTTGAATGTCTGTAATAAATATCATTCCATTGCAATTTTCCACGATGTCTTTATACGCTTCATTATTTGTTACTATAACAGCATGTTCAGCAAGTACACTACTTTCACTGAGGATAGATGCGACTACAAAAGCTACAGCTTCTTTTATTGATGCTGCTTCTACATATAAACAGCAGGGAGCATTACAGCTCTCTACCACTTTTTGTTTTTCCTCTTCACGACCGGCAAGCAAAATATTGGTATTCAATTTAATATTATTGGGACCCAAAGCCCATTGTTCCCAGTATACATGGCTTTTAGTAATGCCCCTATTTCTTAATTGTTCAATTTGTGTGCTTATATTATTAGTGTATTCTAGTATTTCCTTAGCCGTAACGCATCCTTCTTCCAACTTCAATGTCATTATTTGGTGTTCATATTTTACAATGAACTGGTAACACTCAGCATCATTCAGAATTTCTTTTGCCCATAATCTAAGTAAGTCATTCTCTCTAGGATGACGACCAATAGGTTTATGGGCGATAAAATCCTTTAACTTGGGTAAATATATTCCCATTTGCCCTCCTACAGCATTTTGGATTTCCGGATTATTTGTCCATTTGTTAACAGCATGTTTAAAGCATGAATCCAACTTCTCTGTTATGGATTTACAATTACCAAGCCAATTCGTTGGAATAATACCTGCAATGTAAGAAATTACAAAACTTAAAGCTATATCTAAAGATGTCATTTCTGTAAAGTGTTATATAGATGATTATTAGACGTTTTTCAGTATTTTTGTTTATTGGGTATTACTCCCCTCACCCCACCCTTAGGATTCTTCACATCGCCCTTGTAGCGGGGGATAATATGCATGTGGACATGAAAAACAGATTGTCCTGCTGTTTCGTTCACATTTATGCCGATATTATATCCGTCAGGATGGAAACGCTCATCAATGCACTTTTTTACATACAGAAGCATAACGTTCATAGCTTCACGCTCATGGTTAGTAAGATCAAAATACGATGCAACATGTCGTTTGGGAATTATCAACGCATGACCAGAAGAAACCGGATAACCATCATAGAAAGCCACACAAGTGGCTGTTTCGCAAATTATTTCCACACGTCTTGAAAGACGACAGAAAGGGCATTTCTCCCCTTCCTTTCGAGGCAGTTTGTTAAAATGATTATATTGGTATAATTCATAACTACTATTGCATATAAGACTTTGGAAGGGTAAACGAACATTGCATTGATAAGTGTATTGCTTATGAATGGCATGTAGTCGGAAACCTTCTTCTTCCAAATCTCTACGAACAGCAAAGAACGCTGTACCTTTGGGGTGCAACAAATTGGTGACATTCATCATCACCTCTGCTTGCGCGTATGGCTCTAGCACATTCAGCACATAATTACATATTATGGTGTCAAACTTTCCTTCGGGATAATCCGGACGATAGTAATAATCATATCCAGTAATGTCATACCCTTGTCTTTTAAGTTCATCGGTATCAAAACCGAAACCACATCCATAGTCAAGAATGCGACCTTTAAGCAAGTCATGTTTCAACAGATACCTTGTAGGCACTGAAATATCTGTACGCTTAATAGCGGTAAGATAAGGATGATTGATTCTTTCTATTTCCATATTCAGTCATGTTTCCATGTGTCGTAACCCATATTGATGGCTATCTGATTCATCGGTTTGAATGTTCTTTCGTATATCTCCCTAAATTGATTGTCGCTCATATCAGCCAATTCGCGTGGAGTATATCCTAATGAAAGATAATCCTCAAGCGTCTTGGGAGTTTTGTGGGCGTTGACACATATGCGTAGCGAACGATGTTGTATATCTGCCAATTTGCGAAGATATATATTCAAGTCTGGGAGCTTGTTGCTTTTTGAAGAATTGACACTTCCGTCAGACGGTACCAAATTCCAATTTAAGTTATGGGCTACAAAAGTCCAAGGTAAGAAATGGTCTAAGGCATAACCACCCTGATATAATTCCTTTCCTGTGTATAAACATTGAATGGCCCCACCAAGATTTATGACCATATCCCAATAACGATGTTGATTGGAAAGAGAATCACGTTTCTCAGGCTTTATCAACTTATTGGAGATAGCTGGCACATTCGGGTTACGTACTTGCAGAAATTGAGTTAGATTCCAATAAGCAAAATCCATCAAAATATTATAATGATTGTGTATATACAAATTCCATGCTGGATTAAGCATTATATAGAATTCTGCATCACCCTTATAAAGAGCATATAAGCAACCGTTTTCCAATGTCTGTGAACGAATCACCATTTCCTTGTCATCAGATGTGTTAATCCAAGGACGAAGAAAACGAAAAGGCACATTGAAAGTAAGAATCCTCAAACGGCTCTTTGTCTGAATATCCTCCAACCTGTCACGCAATAAAGCACAAATAGTTTCAACATCTGCATCAATGGGAATTCCCGTTATCTTCTGTAACTCTATCACAATGTTAAAAAGTGAATCACTTTTACCGAATGACAAACGGAAATAATGTATTGGATACCAAGCATTGGCAATCATTCTAATCACAATATCCCACACGTCAATACGTAGTTCCTCTGTTTTTGCGTGAATCTGCAAAATTGAGAGAAACCAAAAATATTTATACGTTGCTACTGTATTTGCAAACACTTTACCAAGTCTAACGGTACTTAATGATTGCGATTGTGGGATATTCATATAATAATGTTATTTATGAAACATATATTCAAGTTCCTTTATCTTTCTCATCAATTCTTCAAATGTAGGTTTTTCTCCATATATCATAGATGACTGCATATCCTTGTAATCATTATACCAATCGTCAATGACATCATCGGGAGGCAATAGCCTTATGCGTTTGCGAATGTCAGGAGTATAATCTACCCCACTCATGCTTGTGAATAATTCACGATGATGGTGTATTGTATTCCAAAGTTCATCGTTGGCGACAGCCTGTGTTGCAATGTCAGTGCACATCATCTGCACTAAATCATATAGATGACGGGATTTGCGATCAGCCTCCCTTGGAGATTGAGACGAAAACAACTCATGTAACAAGAATGCCTTTTCAAGAAATGTCTTCTCTGCTAAAGCTGTAGGTATCATAACTTGCTTAACTGTTGTGCTAATAGGTAACGTATCTTCTAGAACGCTTGTTACCGCAGCTTCTGCTGTGGGTTCGAGTAATGAACGAGCACCAACCTCCAGTTTTACCTCTGAATGCAAATAAGGTAAGTCTTCATCGAAAAGAGATTTGTAACGAATGTGTATCACTCTTGGCTCTGGATATGTTCCATCACCCTCACCGTCAGGGCCGGCTTCCACTTGAAGCCATTTCTCCATGCCTATTTCGGTAACAGCCTCCTTTAAGGACAGACAAAGTTCGTCACGCACAAAGAGGGACGAAGCCTTACGTAGCCGTTTGATTTGCTTTTTCGTCAAATCTCCCTCAAATCCCCAAATGGAAGGGTCTATAGCCAAATCTATGTCTTCGGAAAAGCGATGTATCACTTTCCATACCTTACTAAGGGAGGTGCCACCCTTGAATACAAGATGGTTAGCTACAGGTAATGTGAACACTATTTGTAGAACCACAGTTACCCATAAGTCTTTCTCAACAGCTTGCACTGGTAAACCTGTCTTATTGGCTGCTTGGGTAAGCGCCATTTGCTGTTGTTCCTTGGATAGTTGAAAGTAATTATTCATACGCTTGTCTTGTGAAGGTTCTTATCCATGCTGGCATAAGTGCTTCATCCGCCAGTACATTTTCCTTTTGTTCTTTTTGAAGCACGTTCTTGATTTGCTTGGCAATATCGTCCGTTACATTATCTTTCCCTACTTCTTTTAAGGCAAATGTAACAAGCATTGCGAGTGGATTTGTAAATGAGAGATTTTTTGGGGTTGTATATTTAAACTGTATTGAGCGACCATTCCCCAAACTTACTTTACGAGGCGCGCCATCAGTCAAATAAACTACGTTCATCGGAACTTGGGTAGATATTCCTAATTTATTCATGGCATAAATACCAGTTGGTGCGATACGCGCCTTATCCCTACGGGCTATGGTCTCAGCAATCTGTTCTATGGATGGCATCAATATGCCAAGTCCTAAGACTGTATCAATCTCAGGATATAAATATATGCCTCTTGCCAAACGGATGATGTCACCTTTTGCAGTCAGTCGTTCAAGACTTTTTCCAACCGCCTTGACTTCTCCGTATGACGTAAAATCAGAAGGAAAGAAGATGCTTCCTCTTCCTTTGGATCTAATAGCTGTCAAAATACCGTCTTCTATACTTGCCATTGCATTACGTTTGTCGCAAAAATACAAATTATTTGCGACAATCCCGAAGGTTGCATAGAATATGAGGCGATATTTAACATTGATTACTAATAAAAGTGATAGTGCCGTAAGTCTAATGAGTTAAACGGTAATATGTAGCTTCCCAAATTTTGCGTAAACAATGCGTAAACAAACGGTTTCAGTTAGAGGGATTCAGTGAGTTTCATAGGGGAAAGCAAAATCCATAACCACCTGATATACAATTAAGATAAACCAGACAGGCTATTGCAGAATATCACATTATCGTTCTCATAATCTGGAGGTCCCTGGTTCAAGCCCAGGCTGGTCCACAAAGAAAAAGGCTGATTCCTAAGGGAATACAGCCTTTTTTCTTTGTAATACCCCTCCAGTTATAAGTCCGTTGTTTTAGTAGTTTTAGTCTCAAGTTAGGCAATTGTTGACCTATTGTTGCCCCCAAACCAAGCAATTTAGAATTTACTCCTAAAAAGTATAATAAGAGAAAAAACTCATTTTATGAGTTGCTTATCATTCTAAACTTATTATATTTGCTCCCATAATCTAAAAAATGAAAGGTGATACTAGAGAAACAACATATTGATTTTGAACAGATTTATCTTTCTTATTTCTCGAAAATGAAACGTTTTGCCCGAGAATATGTCTTATCGGATGAAGATGCAGAGAATATAGTACAAGATGTTTTCCTCGATTTTTGGGAAAAGAAAGAACTATTGCCACTACCTATCAATATTCTGGCCTATTTATTCACTTCTATAAAAAACCGTTGCATTGACTTTCTACGGCACAAAATAGTGCAGAAAGAAGTAGAAAATAAAATGCAGGAAGAATATAGATTGACCTTACAAATGAAATATTATTCTTTAGGAGAATTAGATGAAGGGATTTTTGAAAAAGATGATGTAGAACAATTGCTCTCTAAAGTAATAGATTCGCTGCCTGAAAGATGTAGAGAGATATTTTTGAAAAGTAAGATAGAGGGCAAAAAGCAAAAGGAAATAGCAGAAGAGATGAACATTTCAATTAATACGGTTGAAACTCAGATGGGAATTGCCTATAAAAAGCTACGAAACGAACTAAAAGACTATTTTCCTCTTTTTATCTTTCTGTATTATTTGTAACCTGAACAAAAAAAGTGATTTTCTTTTAGCGGATTCTTTTTCTACATTCGTCTATACTATGAATTAAGTCATAAAAAGATGGATGAACGTATATTAAAATATTTCCAAAACAGCCTAGCACCCAATGAGAGGTTGCTACTTCTTCGTGAAATAGAGAAAAATGAGGAGCTAAAAAAGCAGTTTGCCGAGTATCAGAATATCCAGGCATTACTGAACTTATCCTCACACACAGAAGATAAGAAAGAGGGAGAAACAAGCTATCAGCATTTCCAAAAACGGATAAAAAGCAAAAAAATGCGTATTTGGCTGGTGAAAACAATGAAATATGCAGCTGCAATACTCATTTTAATGATAAGCACATATCAGCTATCTATTTGGCAGATGTCACATAAGCTACAAGATGACTTCCAAGTGCAAACCAATACTTTATATGTACCAGCCGGGCAACGTGCTTGTATATCTTTGCAAGATGGTACCGTGGTCTGGTTAAATGCTCAATCGACCTTGACCTACCCCTCGCATTTTTATGGAAAGGAAAGAACTGTTTCCATTATAGGCGAAGCCTTTTTTGAAGTAGCTAAAGACAAAAACAGACCTTTCATCGTAGCGGCTCAAGATGCGAAAATACAAGTATTAGGAACAAAATTCAATGTATATAGCTATCCGGATAGCAAACAAATCAGGACAAGTCTGATTGAAGGTGCCGTTCAAGTGTTCTACAAGAGTAAGCAAGTTATATTAAGGCCCAATGAAGAAAGCATTGCACAAGACGGGAAATTGACAGTCAGCAATATAAAAAATCCTGATATGCTATTATGGCGAAATGGTATCTACAGCTTTAATAATGAACGCTTGGCTGACATTGTTAACAAATTGGAGCTATATTATGATGTCACAATCAATATTGCAAATCCCAAATTGAAAGATATAAATTATACATGTAAATTCCGTCAAAGAGATGGAATAGAGAAAATACTACATACCATTCAAAAGATACATCATTTCAAAATTGAAATAGACAAAGAAAATAACGTGATCACCTTAAAGTAATACAATTGTTTAACCCTTAATACATTATCCACATGAAAACATAGAATTATAATCAAGAAGGCGACAAGTGCACCACCACCTGTCGCCAGTAGAAAGTAAACACCGGAAAAAATTTTAGTATTCACTCTAAATACAAAGATATGAAAATAAATCCTTTGTTATCACTCTTTATTGTCCAAAATCAAAGCTTTAAAGATTATTTTAGAATTATGAAAATCTCTTTATTCTTGCTATTTGCTTGTGCCCTCCAATTACTGGCAGTAAATACAGAAGCACAAAACGCAGTCATAACCTTTCCTTCTAATTCTATATCTGTAGGTCAGTTAATAGAAGAGATAGAAAAGCAGACAGATTACTTAGTTGTATATAGCAATCGCGAAATAGATACCAACCGGCAGGTCATTATACAAAATAAATCTGCTAAGGTATCTTCATATTTGAAAGAGACATTGGCGAAAGTAGGTATTGGCTATAAATTCGAAAACGATTATATTATTTTATCGAAAAATACCAGCTTATTAGATCAGATACAACAAGAAAAAATAACAGGAATAGTGACTGATGTAAAAGGAGAGCCGATTATAGGTGCAAATGTCAGTGTTATAGGCAAATCAATAGGTACAATTACAGATATAGATGGCAAGTTTACCATCCAAGCTTCACTAGGAAATACCCTTCAGGTTTCATTCATTGGCTACAAAACTCAAACCACCAAAGTTGCAAACAAACATATCACAATTGTTTTACAAGAAGATATGGAAATGCTTGATGAAGTGGTTGTAATTGGCTATGGAACTGTGAAGAAGTCAGACTTGACAGGTTCAGTTTCTTCCATTTCACAGAAAAATATAAAGGACCAGCCAATGACTCGACTGGATCAAGCTTTAAGCGGAAGAATTCCCGGCGTCGTTGTTATAACAAACTCCGGTGCACCGGAGCAGAGTACCCAAATTCGTATACGTGGTGCAAATTCTATTTATGGTGGAAATTCACCACTTTATATTGTAGATGGGGTACCTAACACCGATTTATTTAACAATCTGGCTCCTAATGACATACAATCGATAGAGGTCCTGAAAGACGCTTCGGCAACTGCTATTTATGGTTCTCGCGGTGCAAACGGAGTAATACTGGTCACTACCAAAAGAGGGGCTGAAGGTAAGACAAATATTCACTTGGAAACAGAACAATCAATATCTACCATTGCCAAAAAGCTAGATCTATTAAGTGCAAGTGAATATGCAGAATTCTATAATGAGTATCGTCGGGAAAAGGGGGCTAATCAAGATTTCTTTTCTCCGGATGAAATCACTCAGTGGAAAAAAAATGGGGGTACAGACTGGCAAGATCTAATGTTCAGAACAGCTCATACTCAAAATTATAAACTCTCTATTTCAGGAGGTATTCCGAAACTTCAATATTTGGTATCTATGAATATGATGGACATAGAAGGCATTTTGAAGGAATCGAAAAGTCAGAAATTCAGTTTACGGTCTAATATAACTGCTGATGTAACTAATTGGTTGAAAATGAACTTAGACGTAAATGCAGTAAGACGAAAAACAAATAAAAATGGTCCCCGTGGAGGAGTCGGAACTATTATAGCAGATGCAATTACCTATAGTCCTACCTTGAAATTAAAAGATGAAGAAGGAAACTGGTTGAGAGATAATATCAATTCAACAAAAGATAACCCTTATGGCCGATTAACTCAAGATTTGGATGAAAGTTACACTAATTATCTAGCAGCAAATTTACAGTTTATGGTACAATCACCAGTAAAAGGGTTGAGTTTGAATTTCCAAGGTGCTGCCCATTATAAAGATTACAAGAATCGTTGGATGAAGTCGAATGCAAAGGATTTACGAGCTCAAAACAATTCTGCAAATAATAATCAAAACGATAGTTTTGACTGGTATAATGTAAATCAAATAAATTATGCAAGAGAATGGAAAGAACATAAGTTGAATCTTATGGGAGCCATAGAATTATCACAATCAACAACTACAGGATTGTCTAATGAAGTAGCTAACCTGAGAACAGAATCTGTTGATTTTTGGAATTTGAGTTTGGGAGATATGAATCTGTTTAGCAATTCATTTTCACGCTCTTCGTTAGTTTCACTTATGGGACGTGCAATGTATCAATTCAAAGATAGATACTTACTTACTGCGACTATTAGACGAGATGGTTCTTCCAAATTCCAAGGTAAGAATAAATGGGGAAATTTTCCATCAGTTGCCGTTGCCTGGAGAATGTCAGAAGAATCTTTTATAAAGAATCTCAATATTTTTGATGTCTTAAAGTTAAGAATGAGTTGGGGCAATACAGGTAACCAAGCCATTGGAGCCTATTCAACCTTAGGGCTTCTAGCTGAGTCGAAGTATGGTTGGGGAGGTACAAGTGATTATCCCGGATACGGAGTTTCCGGACCTGCCACTCCTAATCTGACATGGGAAAAAACTACTCAATATGATTTAGGCTTAGATATGGCATTTGCAAATAATAGAATTCTGGCAAATATCGATCTATATCAAAAGAATACAACCGGGTTGTTACTAAAGAAACCTATACCATACTATGATGGCGGAGGAACCACTTGGGTAAATCTTGGTGAAGTGAAAAACAGAGGTATTGAATTCTCTTTAACCGGAATTCCTATTCAAAACAAAAATTTAATATGGGAAAGCACATTTAATGTATCCTACTCAAAAAATGAAGTTGTCAGCTTAGGAGATGAAACAAGATTACATCCGGGAACAAAATTAGACCAAGCTTCTCTCAATACGGCCGTATTGCAAGTAGGAAAACCATTAGGTAGTATCTATGGATATATTTGGGAAGGTTTATGGCGTACTGACGAGGCCGAAGAGGCAGCCAAATGGGGGCAAAAGCCAGGAGATAACAAATTTAAGGAGAAAAATGTGAATTACAAATTGGAATCTGATGACGCAGATATTATCGGACAAGCATTTCCTGATGTAATATTAGGATGGAATAATACCATCAAATGGAAGAATTTAGATTTTAATTTATTCTTTCAAGGTTCACTGGGAGCTGACCGTTTGAATTTATCACGCTATCTCACCAATGAATGTGTCAGTGATTCACGTTTTATCACCTCTAAAGAAGGTTATTATAACAGATGGACACCCGAAAATCAAAATACTAAAATACCAAACCCGTTCAGTTCGACAATCAATTCCAGATTTGAAACTGCTCAATATTTGGAAAAAGCTGATTATCTAAGATTAAAGAATATAAGTATTGCATATACAATCCCCAGAGCAAAAACAAAATTTGCAGATATCAGAATCTCCCTGAGTGCTCAAAACCTGTTTACGATCACGTCTTACACAGGATATGATCCGGAAGGAACTATGGATATCACAAGCAATGGCGGCAATAGTGACATTAACGCAGGCGTTGATGGCGGTTCATACCCATCACCAAGAACATTTACTTTGGGGCTTGGATTCTCATTTTAGTTTAACCAATAAAATAGATGCAAAATGAAAAAAATATTGATTTATAGCATATTATTATTTGCTTTATGTTCTTGTGATAATTTCCTGGAAGAAGATCCTCGTGGTAAACTTACCCCTTCCTCTTTCTTCTCAAGTCCGGAAGACTTGGATATGGCTATAACTGGGATGTACAACAAATATTACCAGACTAATGCTCGCGTCTTCAGAGCCATTTATGTGTGGTGTGCAGATGATGTAACAGCCCATAGTGGTGGTAATAAGTCACGTTTTTCGGAATATGACCGGTTTAATTTCAACTCGGGAAATACAGATATTCTTGAAATGTATCAACTCTATTATCAGACAATCAAAGCTTGCAATTATGTAATTAATAATGCAGAAAGAACACCGGTTGAGAAATCTTTCCTGGAGCCGAGACTGGGACAAGCCTACTTTTTAAGAGCATTAAACTATTTTATGCTTGTACGCATTTGGGGACGTATACCTCTAGTCACAGAGAATGAGATAAATTACAATACCCCAAAAGCAGAGGTGAATAAAATATATGAATTAATAGAATCGGATGCATTAACAGCAGAAAGAATGCTGCCGGATAATCATAAGATAGCCCCCTATTTTCAGAACGGAATTAATGTAGCTCCTAACAAAGGCGCTGCAAAAGCTTTACTAGCCTCTGTTTACATGACGGAAGCAGGCTGGCCTTTGAAAAAAGGAGCGGAATATTATGATAAGGCGGCTGCAAAGTATAAAGAAATCATTGAAAACGAAGATACGTATGGTTATATATTAGAATCGGACATACGTACATTGACTAAAGAACCTGAAGCTAATTACTCCAAGGAAATAGTATTTGGAGAGTTCCATAACAAAACGAAAAACTATTTCTCTGGACCCAAAAGCGAATTACCAGAGGAGTCCGGCGGATGGTGTGACTATATGGTTGAATTGGAATTCTTTAAAAGTATGCCGGAAGGAATACGCAAGGATGCTTGGTTCCTGACCAAGGTGACGATGACCGGGCAGGAGCGTAACCCAGAAACGGGACGCTATCCATTACTAAATTGGGATGATCCCGCAACCAATCAGAAACATCCTTATTGGAAGAAAAATATAGAAAGTTCAGACTGGGTATTTAATTATGATGACGGGTATTATGAAACCAAAGGAATTTCAAGCGCAAGCGGGAAAACCAGAATGATATTTAGATATGCTGATATCTTACTATTGTACGCAGAAGCAGTTGCTTATGGAACTAAGAGTATTGATGATTTAGCATTTGACTGCATGTGGAGAGTACAAGAAAGAGCTGGAGTACCACTTATTTCAAAGGATGTCACTAAAGAATATTTCCAAAAAGCTGTTCTGGATGAGAGACGGTGGGAAACCGCAGGTATGGAACATAGCTGTATGGGGCGTTTCTTTACTATGCAAAGACATGAGATTCTTCATTTGCAAAAGAATTATAGAGATGCAGCCGAGCTTTCTTTAAATCCCAATTTAACATTAAGCGAAGAATTCTATTATTTTCCGATACCAGACAATGAACTCTTGATAGTTCCTGGATTAAAAGATTAATTCTACTTTTCTAAAATGAGGGTTTTAAGAGTTCGCGTTTCTTTTGAAACCCTCTTTCATTTATAAAACATTTAATATGAGATACTTTAGTATAATATTTGTATTATGCTTGACCCTTTCTATGGTTCAAGCTCAGCAAACCTCTTTTGTAAATCCTTTCATTGGTACTTCCGATGATCATGGACAAACCGATCCATCCGCAACCATTCCGTTCGGGATGATTAAACCGGGGCCAGAAACTATACCTCGCGGAAACGGAGGTTATGATTATCAATCACAACAGCTGAAAGGATTCTCACAGACCAGAATGTCTGGAGTAGGCTGTATAGGCGTCGGAGGAAACCTGCTAATAACACCTTTTGTCGGAACAGCATGCAAGACTTTAAAAATGGATAAGGCGTCAGAAACTGCAATTCCCGGATATTATAGCGTAACTTTAGATAATCAACTTAAAGTTGAAATAACCACAGGTAGGACTGCAGCTATCTATCGTTTTACCTATCCTGCTACAGAGACCGCCGGCATAAAAATAAATTTCAAACATTCTTATGGTAAGCATATTGCCGAAGAACATAGCATTATAGGAGACAATGCAGTAAAAGGATTTGTGCGTTCTGCTTGCACTTGTGATTTAGGCAGTTACAAATTTTATTATTATATTGAAAAAGATAAATCTACTTATAAACCAGAAGATAACGATTCAGAATTACTATGGAAGTTTCAAACAGAGCCTAATGAACAAATTATACTGAAAATAGGATTATCCTCTGTCAGTGCAGAAGAAGCTGAGGCGAATTTCAAAAAAGAGTGCTCGAATCAGTCTTTCGAACAGATACGCACCAATGCACGTATTGCCTGGGAAAATCTATTGGGACAAATACAAGTAGAAACTTCTGATGAAGATTTAAAAACATCATTTTATACGCGGCTCTATCATGCCTGCCAGACCCCTTTCACAATCAATGATTATTCCGGTAGTTATAAGGGAAGTGACGGAAAAGTATATAGCCAGCAGTTGCCCTATTATCATGGTTGGTCTATTTGGGATACCTACCGAACAAAATATCCTCTGTTGTCTATTGTTTGTCCCACGGAATACAAGCACATGATCTCCTCACTTGCGGAATTATACAAACAAGGCAAGCCTCGTTCTGCAACAAAGACAGAACCATTTCTGACAACACGTACTGAACACTCTATTATCACGATTTTAGATGCATTACAAAAAGGAATGTTTGATGGTTCTCTCGACGAACTACTTCCACTGATGCTAAAAGAGGCAGAAGATATCTCCAATGACTCACCGGACAAAGCATTGGAACGAGGATATGATTTCTGGGGAGTTTCTGAACTCGCAGGGAAAATGGGTAATAAAGAGTTAAAAAAAGAGTTCTCTTTACGCTCAAAAGAATACAGACCAATATGGTTACAAAAATTTAAGGACATTGGTCCAACTTCAGATATAATGCATGGTGACGGTTTGTACGAAGGTACTATATGGCAATATCGTTGGTTCGTACCTCATGACTTCGACTGGGTTATTGCGACTTTGGGTAGCAAGAAAAAGGTTTTGAGTGAATTAGATTATTTCTTTGAGAACAATTTATTCAATATGGGAAACCAACCTGATATACATGTTCCATTTTTATATTATTACCTTGGAGCGCCATGGAAAACGCAAAAGTTAGTCCGCCAAATATTACTTGAACCGACCACTAATTATTATGGGACACATGAAAAGTGGGAAAAACCTTATATCGGCAAAATCTTCAATACCACTCCACAAGGGTACTTGAAGGAAATGGATGATGATGCCGGAACCATGTCCTCTTGGTTTGTGCTCTCTTCCATAGGATTATTTCCTGTCTGCCCAGGTATACCCTATTATTGGATAAATGCTCCGGTCTTTGATACGGTTACATTACACCCAACGTCTCAACAAGAATTTAAAATCCATGTAAATCGCCCTGATGCAGAGTGTATCTATATTCAAAAAGCAATTTTAAACGGTAAAGTTTTAAATAGAAGTTGGTTAAGCTATGACGAAATCATGCAAGGCGGAGATTTGACCCTAGAGTTAGGAAAGCTTCCTAATAAACATTGGGGACATAATACTGATTTTATAAAGTCACTATTTAAAAAATAAATTAAATGAAAAGAAAGGAATGTTTTTGGTGGGTATTTGCGATAATTGGAGTATGCTTTCTGAGCATAAGATGTAGTAATGTAAAAGAGGATTATTGCTGTTATGTAAATCCCTTTATTGGTAATGCAGATAATGGCCACACATTTCCAGGAGCTTGCGTACCATTTGGAATGATACAAGTAAGTCCGGAAAGTGGAAATGGTTCGTGGAGATATTGCTCCGGCTTTAATATTGAGGATGACTCTATCATGGGATTTTCCCAAAATCATTTGAACGGTACGGGATGTCCCGACTTAGGAGATATATTGATTCTACCATTTTGTGGTGATATACAAAATGAAAAATATAAAAGTAGATATGAGAAAGAACATCAAAAAGCTCATCCAGGATACTATTCAGTAGTTTTATCTGATTTTGGAGTGGAGGTAGAATTGACTGCGACACAACGCACGGCCATGCATCGTTATACTTTCAGAAAAGCAGAACCGACACATATTCTGGTAGACCTTCAAAGTGGAATCGTAAGTAAGAATGAGCAGCTGCGAACTCATGTAATAGATGCAGAAGTGCAGCTGTTAGACCAATATAGTATCGTCGGAAAGAACAAGGTGAAAATGTGGGTAGAAAGAGAGTTCTTCTATGTTATCAAATTCGACAAACCCTATATAGCTATTGAAGAACTTCAACCTCAAGAAGGAGAAAAAGCCAAACGCCTTCTTCTTTCATTTGATTTAAAACCAGGAGAAAATATTCAAGTAAAAGTCGGTCTGTCTACTGTCAGCATAGAAGGTGCACAGGAAGCATTAGAAAAAGAAAATCCAGATTGGAACTTTGAAAAAGTAAAGGCTCAATCTGCCCAAGCCTGGAACAATCTGTTGTCACGGATAGACGTATCAGGCACAGAAGAACAAAAAGTAAACTTCTACACTTCCATTTACCATTTATGTATCCAACCTAATAATATAACTGATGTGGATGGAAGATACAGAGGTCCTAATGACAGCATCCTCTACTCTCCCATAGGAGAATACTATTCTACCCTATCCTTGTGGGATACTTATCGTGCAGCTCATCCATTATATACTCTTTTAGTACCGGAGAAAGTTAACGGATTTGTCAATTCAATGTTATCTCACTGTGATACACAGGGTTATTTACCCATATGGGCTTTATGGGGTAAAGAAAATCATTGTATGATCGGTAACCATGCCATCCCCGTTATTGTAGATGCATATCTGAAAGGATATAAAGGTTTTGATCCTGAGAGAGCTTATGAAGCAATCAGAAAATCATCATTAGAATCTCACCCGAAGTCTGATTGGGAAACCTACAATCAATATGGATACTATCCTTTCGATCTTATTCCTGAAGAATCAGTTTCCAGAACTTTAGAGAGTTGCTATGATGACTATTGTGTGGCACAAATGGCAAAAGCATTAGGAAAGAAAGAAGATTATAATTTCTTTTCCAAAAGAGCCCGTGCATATACATCCCTGTTTGATCCGGTAACCAAACTAATGCGCGGGAAGGACTCACAGGGCAAATGGAGAGAACCTTTTGATCCTTTCAGACTATCACATGCCGGAACTTCCGGAGGGGATTATACTGAAGGAAATGCATGGCAATATGTATGGCATGTGCAACACGATGTAGATTCTTTAATTGAGATGATGGGAGGAAATAAAGCATTTACAGCAAAACTCGATTCACTCTTCTGGCTTGAGAACAATACTGTAAATACAGGTTTTGTATCTGATGTGACCGGACTCATAGGACAATATGCCCATGGGAATGAACCTAGTCATCATGTAGCTTACCTATACAACTATGCAGGGGAATTCTGGAAAACCCAAAAACTTATCCGAGAAATCTTTGATCACTTTTATCTGCCCGTTTCCGACGGTTTGTGCGGAAATGACGATTGTGGGCAGATGTCCGCATGGTATTTGTTCTCAGCTATGGGATTTTATCCTGTAGATCCTATCAGTAAAGAGTATATTATTGGTGCTCCTCAACTGAAGGAGATGATATTACGTCTGGAAGGTGGAAAGAATTTCATCATTCGTGCCGAAGGCTTATCAGAAGAAAATAAATATGTAAAGGCAGTCTTTTTGAATGGAAAAGAATTAAAACGGTTTAGAATCTTTCATCATGAAATCACAGACGGAGGTATTTTAGAATTTATCATGACGGATAATCCGTCAAAATCATTTAATTAATTATGAAAGTATACATATTATCAATCCTTTTCTCCCTGTCTTTTTCGTTAGTGTGGAGTAAAGAGTATAATGCATCTTTTTTTGGCATAAAGTCTGATGGAGTAACATTGAACACCAACTCTATCCAGACTGGTATTAATTATATTCACAAAGAAGGGGGAGGTGTTTTAGTTTTTAATGTCGGCCGTTATTTAACAGGTAGCATTGAACTCAAATCGAACGTAGCGATACAATTAAAGGAAGGAGCAGTGCTGGTAGGTTCCCTAAACCCTTATGACTATAATATGGAAGGTCCTTGCTATAGTATGATTCGAGCTATAAACCAAAAAAATATAGCCATTTATGGAAAAGGAATAATTGATGCACAAGGGCGTCAAGTATCATACAACATAATCGACCAAGTACATAAAGGTTTTATCAAAGCCCCTTTGGAAAACGACAGACCGCGTAGACCGCGAGGAATTCATTTTAAGCAATGCCGAGGCATAACTATAGAAGGGATTACTATAAAAAACACCTGTGATTGGACACAGGAATATGAAGAATGCGATTCGCTATGGGTCAGGGGTATTACAGTCGACAATAAAGCATATTGGAATAATGATGGCATTGATATCGTCGATTGCCAGAATGTTTTGATAGAGAATTCTTTCTTTGACTCTTCGGATGATGCAGTTTGCCTGAAATCCCATAAAACTGAAACTGCATGCCGGAATGTAGTAATTCGTAATTGTACTATGCGTTCGAGTGCCAACGGGATAAAATTAGGTACTATGACAGTTGGAGGATATGAAAATATCCGGATCATAAACAATAAGATTTATGATACTTATCGTTCGGCATTAACAATAGCTACTCCCGATGGAGGATACGCCCGAAACATAGTAGTGGATAGTCTGCAAGCCTATAATACAGGAAATGCTATATTTCTTCGAATAGGCAACCGTACGCATTCGAATAAAATCGGAACAATGGACTCTATCCTTATTTCTAATTTGTATGTAGAAATTCCCGAAGGAAAACCGGATGCAGGCTATGAATATGAAGGCCCCATAGAACATATGCCTAGAAATATATCTCCGGCAAGTATCATTGGGCTAAAAGGGCATCCCATAACACACGTGACACTGAAAAATGTAGTAATCAATCATCCGGGTGCAGGAAAACCGGAAATAGCAAAAGTTGGTGTGACTCCGGAAGAATTAGATAGAGTTCCTGAATTGGCTGATTCATATCCTGAATTTTCATGTTTCAAGGAACTTCCAGCGTGGGGCCTCTATCTTCGACATGTTGAGCGAATTGTTTTAGAGAATGTTACATTTATTGCCCGAAAAAAAGATTATAGACCAGCTATAGTACTGGACGATGCACATCATGTCAGCATGAGTAAAATGAAAATCCAGGAACCGGGGAAAAAGAAGCAACAGATACATATATATCAATCTACTAATATCACTAAATAGAAATTACAATGAAACAATTACTAACAACTTTACTATTATTTTGGAGTATCAATATTTTTGCACAGCAAACATATGATATTGTTATAGTGGGAGGAACACCCGGCGGATTGACCACAGCACTCGCAGCTGCTAAACTTGGGAAAACTTCTGTTATTTTAGAACGAACGCAGCATATAGGAGGTCTGCCCTCCAATGGACTGGGAGCAACGGATATTGTAACCCGGGCAGCAACAACAGGATTATTCAGAGAGTTCACCTGCCGCATCAAAGACTATTACAAAAAAAAATATGGTGTAACTTCTATACAATATCAGAGATGTGATGATGGTTTCCGTTTCGAACCTTCAGTGGCAGAACAAGTATTCACAGACTGGTTAGGAGAATATAAAGATCTAATCACAGTTTTGACAATGCGGCAATTCGATTCCAGTCCTCATAATATAAAAAAAGTAGATGATAAAATTGTGAAAATCAACGTTCTGAATCGTGATAATAATACTCAAGAAGAGTATCAAGGCAAGATTTTCATTGATGCCACTTACGAGGGAGATCTGGCAGCAGCAGCCGGTGTCCCCTTTAGAGTAGGGCGCGAAGGTAAAAATGAGTTTGGAGAACCCGGAGCAGGAAGTGTTTACAAATACTGGCATGGCCCGGAAATGGATGCTTCCACTTTTATTGGAGATAATGCTGTCCAGGCATACAATTACCGATTGTGCCTGACCAAAAATCCGGATAATAAAGTACCTATAACAAAGCCCAAAAATTATGACCGTAATGAATATGCATCTATTATCGATGATGTCTGGACGGGACGTCATACCCAAGCAGAAATGGTGAATGTTACTTTGGAAATGTTAGAAGCTAATAAGAAACATATAGCTAAGGGCAATCCGACTATGATTCCTGGTGACAAATGGGGGCTTGGTAAAGTAGTAAACCTGGTTGAAATTCCAAATGAAAAAACAGATGCTAACAACCAGCATGCTGCTTTTGTCTCATCAGATCTGCCTGAAGAGAACTGGGCATGGCCTACAGCCGGTTGGGCATGGCGTGACAAGTTTGCTACAAGACTGAGAGAATATACAGAAGGACTGCTTTGGTTTGCCCAAAACGATAAAGAATTACCGGTTCATTTTCGGAAAGCAGCTCGCGAATGGGGGTATGCAAAAGATGAATATACTGATAATGGGCATTTTCCCAGACAAGTATATGTACGTGAAGGACGTCGGTTCGAAGGACTTCATTTTTTCATAGCAAGTGATGCGATGCCTGTAAAAGGCAGTGGAAGGCCTCCTGTGTATTCATCAAGCATCACAGCCAGCCATTATGGATTTGATTCACATGCCACCCATAAACGGGAACCCGGTATGGTGCACCTGAATGGATTTCTGGGTTATCCAACATCACCTTACACTGTCCCCTATGGAGTGATTGTTCCTAAGGAGATAGATAATTTATTATTTCCAGTTCCCATTTCCGGCTCTCATATCGGTTTCTCTACACTTAGAATGGAACCATGCTGGATGGCTATGGGACAAGCTGCCGGTGTAGCATCTTCAGTTGCAATAGAAGAAAAGGTAAAAGTCAGGAATATCAATATAGCTATGATGCAAGATGTCTTGCTTAAACAAGGCACTACTCTGATTTATTATAAAGATATTTCATTAGATGACGAAGATTTCTTAATGGTACAATACATGGGACTTCGGGGCTTTTTGCCCGAATGGGAAGCAAAATTAGATGAAGCGATAGAGGAACAGACTTTAAGTAACTGGAAGCGTTTGTCTAAATTGAATATAAAAATTCAACCGGGAATTTCTACCCGAAGGGAAATTTTGAATGAGTTATATGCAAAGATGAAAAAATAATATCTTGATACAATGCTGAAAAGAAAATTACTATATGCTTTGTTGGCTCTATTCCTCTATTGGACTGGTGTCCAAGGAAAAGATTACTCTATAATGGATTTTGGGGCAAAACCTGATGGGGTAACTTTAAACACGCATACCATCCAATATGCAATTGATTATGTTCATACAGCAGGAGGGGGAAAACTCATTTTTGATGCCGGAAACTATTTGACCGGCACCATATATTTAAAATCCAATGTTACTTTACACTTAGCGCAAGGGGCTGTCTTATTAGGTTCGTATAATGCCTTAGACTATAAGAAAGATGAGTATATACAACGAACAGCTTTACTTTTTGCCGTACGGCAAGATAATATCGGAATAACAGGTGAAGGTACAATTAACGGTAGGGGATTCATAGTAGCCAACAATCTGATATCATACATTCAGAGAGGATTGATAGATGACCCATTGCATATGGATAGGCCTGATGAAATAAACCGTCCCCACAATATTTATTTTAGAGAATGTCGAAATGTAAGAGTTGAAGGAGTACGGATGCACGATCCGGCAAGTTGGAATCAAGCCTACGACCAGTGTCGGCAAGTCATTATAGATAATATAAATGTTGATTGTAAATCTTACTGGAATAATGACGGTATAGATATCGTAGATTGTGATAGTGTCAGAATCAGCAATTCTTTTTTCGATGCTGCCGATGATGGAATCTGTTTCAAATCGCATGAGCCATCGCAAATCTGCCAAAATGTAGTAGTTGATAATTGCATCATACGTTCAAGTGCCAGTGGCTTAAAATTCGGAACAGCATCAAAAGGTGGTTTTCGTGATTTTATCATCAAGAATCTCACGATTTATAACACTTACCGTTCCGCCGTGACATTCGCCACTGTGGATGGAGGCATTATCGAAAATATACTTGTTGATAGTGTACGTGCCGTGAATGTAGGAAATGCATTCTATCTACGAATAGGAGACCGCTGGAATTCCGGACGAAGACCGCTTATGAAGAATGTTACCCTTTCCAACTTCAACGTGAAGCTGGCAAGCTCTAAGCCTGATGCAGGTTATTCATACGAAGGCCCGGTAGAACATCTACCTCGCAACATCTCTCCTGCAAGTATTATCGGTTTACCTGAAGATAGAATTCAAGGAATTATTCTCAAGAATATAGATATAGAATCTCCAGGAGGAGGTAATCCTTTCTATGCCAAATGCGGAGTGACCGCGAAAGAACTGGAAGGAATACCTGAGATGAGAACAACCTATCCGGAGTTTTCACAATTTAAGGAGCTTCCTGCGTGGGGAATCTTCATACGTCATGCAGATGACATCCGGTTGGATAATGTGAAATTAAAAGTTCACACCTTTGATTACAGACCTGCTATTGTAACATCGGACGTAAAAGGAGTTATTTTAGAAAAAGTAGATGTACAATCAACCCTTAATGATAAAAAAGAACAGCTTTTTATGTATAAAACATTTAATGTCATCCAATAGATATGCTGAAAAAAATATTAGCCCTGGTTATTATATGTTGGACTGTAACACTTGTCCACTCTCAGGAAGTATTATCTGAATGGGAGAATCCTGAAATAAATAGTGTAAATGCAGAACCAACTCATGCCTCTTATATACCTTATCGATCTGTTGCAGAGGTAGAACGAGGAGAGTCTTCCATGGTACATTCTCTGAATGGAAAATGGAAATTTAAGTATATTTCCGGTATAGAAGCCTCCCCTACTGCTTTTTATAGTGTAGATTACGATGATAGTTCATGGAATTATATTAATGTTCCTGGTAATTGGCAACTACAAGGAGAATATGATCCGCCTATTTTTACAAATGTGAAATACCCCTTTGAACCTAATCCCCCCTATGTTCCCAAAGATTCCAATCCAATAGGACTATACCGTCGAAACTTTGTTGTTCCGACTGACTGGAAAGATGAAGAAATCTTTTTGCACTTTGCCGGAGTACAATCCGCCATGTATGTTTGGTTGAATGGGGAAAAAGTGGGATACCATGAAGATGGAATGTTACCGGCAGAGTTTAATATCAGCAAATATTTGCAGAAAGGTGAGAATCAGTTGACTGTCCAAGTCCTAAATTGGTCTGACGGCAGTTACTTAGAGGATTTGGACTATTGGAGATTAAGTGGTATATACCGTGATGTCTTTTTATTTGCACTTCCTAAAGTCCATATCAGAGATTTCTCCATTTTCTCTAACTTGGATACGGAGTATAAGGATGCAGAATTAAATGCAATCGTTTCTATAAAGAACGAGACAAGCGAATTTGTCAAAGATGGTTGTTTGCGTATTTCTTTAAAAGAAACATCCGGCAAATTAATATGGACAAGAAAGTTTTTGTTCAGTGTAGCTTCGGGTGAAGAGCAAGAAATCTCATTCTCAGAGAAAGTTTCTTCTCCTTTAAAGTGGACAGCAGAAACACCTGAATTATATCGCTTGGATATAGAATTATCCCCAAAGCATGGCAGCGTACAACAAGTTATTCACCAAAAGGTAGGATTTAGAAAGGTAGAAATAAAAGATGGACATCTGTTGCTTAATGGACAACCTGTAAAAATAAAAGGAGTTAACAGACATGAATTCGATCCTTATACCGGGCGATATATTACCCGTGAAACGATGGAACGTGACATCAAATTGATGAAATTATTTAATATCAATGCGGTGAGAACTTCCCATTACCCCAATCACCCGGATTGGTATGACTTGTGTGACGAGTATGGACTATATGTAATGGATGAAGCTAATGTAGAGAGTCATGGTTTGTGGGCAAAAGGATTCTATGTAGGAGAAAGAGATGAGTGGGAAAGTGCTATTGTCGAAAGGAATGTGAACATGGTAAAAAGAGATAAGAATCATCCTTCTATCATCTTCTGGTCTATGGGGAATGAATCTGGTTGGGGAAAGAACTTTGACAAGGCTTATGAAGAAATAAAAAGATGTGACCCAGAGAAACGTCCGGTTCATTATGAGGCAAAAAATCCTGCTTATGCAAAAGTACTTTCAAGGTATGATTTCATTTCAAATATGTATAATCCTCTTAATGAAATTATCAAGCAGTATAATGAAGATCAGTCACGCCCTATGTTGATATGTGAATATGCTCACTCTATGGGAAATGGTTTAGGCAATTTCAGAAAGTTCTGGAATTTATTCTATAAATATCCCCGTATGCATGGAGGGTTTACTTGGGATTGGGTAGATCAGGGACTACGTTTGAAAGATAAAAATGGCAAAGAATATTGGGAAGTAATAAATTATAGTGACGGTGCAAATTCAAATGATGGCTTAGTAAATCCTGATCGGGAAGTTCAACCGGAGTTATATGAATTGAAGAAAGTTTTTCAAAATTTCAATGTAGAAAATATAGATATAAATGAAGGACTTGTTTCTATATCAAATGCGAACTATTTCACTGATACAAAAGGAATTATTTTATGTTGGACATTATTAGAGAATGGTCTTCCTATAGATCATGATACGATTACCGCCTTGAATATAGCTCCCCAAAGCAAGCAATTGATAGAATTGGACTTACCCAGGCAAAGCTTAAAAGCTGGAAATGAATACCATGTAAACTTTAGTTTTTATAATACTGAACAACGGAATTATTCTGACGGTAGTATTGAGATCGCTTCAGAGCAATTAGCTCTAGATATACTTCCCGAACCGTTCATAGAGAAAGAAGTTCAAACAACCTCTCCTCTTCGGGTAGAAAGAAAAAATGGACTAACAGTTATAGGGAAAAGTTTTCATATACAATTTGACAGACTCACCGGAGCGATATCACAGTTCAGTTATAAAGGAAACAATTTGCTGGAATCTCCTCTATTACCATGTTTCTGGCGGGTTCCGACCGATAACGATGAAGGACGTAATAATTCTTATGCAAGTTCATGGCGCAAAGTAGGATTGGATGATTATAAAATAAAAACCAAGCAATTGGATTTCGTGATTTTGCCTACCGGAGATGTGCAAGTTTATGTTAATAACCTATTAGAATTCAAAGAAGGTAATATCCTGCAAAAAGCAAATTATACAATCTCACATGAAGGTGAAGTTCTCATTGATGCCATCTTTTATATAAATATAGATGTGCTGTCATTGGCAAGAGTCGGAATGAAGTGTGCATTACCTGTTGAGTGGAAAAATCTCACTTGGTTTGGAAGAGGCCCTCACGAAAGCTATGATGATAGAAAAGAATCAGCTTATGTTGGTATTTATAATGGAATTGTCAGTGAACAGTCTTTTCCACATATTATGCCTCAAGAAAATGGAAATAAAACGGATAACCGCTGGTTGGAGATATATGATGATTTCGGAAGCGGAATACGTATAACAGGAAAACCATTTTTCAATTTTAATATTCAAAATTACTCCGATAAAGATTTGAACCGCAGTAAAAAAGCGCATACATTAATTCGTGGTGAAAAGAATTGGTTACATATTGATTATAAGCAGATGGGGCTTGGAGGAGATGACAGTTGGTCACCTAGAGTTCATAAAGAGTTCTTATTAAAGAACAAAGTATATCACTATACGTATGCCATAGAACCTCTTTAATTATAGCTCTTACATCAACGAGAATAAGGTTGTAACTTTTGCTCAGTTACAACCTTATTCTATGATCTTAAACCTGAAGTTATAAACCTATCGTTCTTATTTTAACTCCAGATAAAGCGGCTCCACCTCCGTCACATTATCATGGAACCACTCGTCGAGCTTTGCCTCTACCTTATCCTTTATCTGCGGTGTGATATATTTCTTCACTTTTTTATAAGCATAAACAGCAGCAAATCCTTTACCTACCATAAAAATCTGTCCCAGAACATCCTCTATACTGGTAGGAAACACAATGGCCACCAAAGCAAGCATTATATTGGTCCGCTCATTATCGGGAGTCGTATCGGCAGTCATTACATAATAAGCCGTAAGTACGGGGCGACCGGTAGCACGACCTGCCTTTTTAATATACTCTTCTACTTTCGTACGGATATCATCCATGGATAAATTTACTTTCATAGTTCTTCTTATTATTTATTCATTTACTTATTAGACGCAAGAAGATGAATTTTGGTTGCAGAATATTGCTGTTTTTTTATCAAATAGTTCTATTTCACCATCCGAATTCACCGATTCATACCCGGAACTCATCGGCTTTTCTACCGGAAATCAGCCGGAAAGGCTATATGGAGAGGAATAATTCGCTTACCTTTGAGCCATCAACCCATGACAATGGAATATGAATCAATAACAATAGAAACAATGGAAAAGAAACAAAACTTCCCGTCTCATGCAGGCTTATCAGGTAAGGCACTGATAGCTTCGCTCTTCATCATCTCCGGAATATTACTGTTTGCCCGTAACGTAGGGTGGATTACGTATGACCTATTCAATGTAGTGGTATCCTGGCATAGTCTTCTTATTATATTAGGTATTTATACGATGACACGCCGCCATTATCTGAGCGGAGCCACCCTAACCTTAATAGGTGTTTATTTCCTGATCGGAGGATTATCATGGCTACCGGAAAATTCACAGACCATCGTCTGGCCTGTTGCACTGATTGTAGCGGGTATCCTATTTTTTGTAAAGGCTCGTCGCAGAGAACGCTGGATGAAAAGCCACATGAACGGCCATTACCGGGATTGGGCCAAAAGAGGAGGCGGACACATGCACATGAATATGGAAAACAATGAGCAACAATGCGAATCGGAAAACGGGTATCTGCGCTCCGACAATGCTTTTGGCTCTGTACGCCATGTCGTTCTGGACGAATTATTTAAAGGCGCCAGCATCCGGGCTTCATTCGGAGGAACTGTCATTGACCTGCGCCACACGCATCTTGCACCGGGAGAAACCTACATCGATATCGACTGCACCTGTAGTGGAATAGAACTGTACATTCCTTCAGACTGGAACGTTCTACCCCAATGCAATGCTTTTGCCGGCGGATGCGAGGATAAGCGTTGGCAGGGAGCGAATATTAATAAAGAAAGTACATTAATAATCCGTGGAAACATTTCCTTCGGCGGATTAGAAATAAAAGACTAATCCTATGAGAGCACATCCAATCATAGATTACCCTTACCGTTGGTTTCCGATGCTTGTGCTGGCATTGGTTCTGGCAATCATCCAGGCGACTTTGTCGTGGGGATATGCCGGAGTTGACTGGTTGCCGGCCATCATAGACGGAATCACGACCATCGGATGGTTTGCAGCACTGGCATACCTGGCCTGGTTTGTGGTGGGCTACGTATCCATACTCCAGACAAAGGTCATCACGGTCGCAGCAGGAATATTACTCTGGATTGCGGGCAGCTTCATGATTTGTGACATTATGGTAAGAATAGCGGGAATACCTTATATATCTTTTGCTTCTACCATACCTTTCCGCCTGTTGTTTGGCGTACCAACCTGGATCGCTATCATTTTGTGGTATCAACTGATAGTAGTGAAAGATCCCGTACAGGAAGAAGAATTCATAGCACCGCAAGCAGCAGCAGAAGAAGAAAAGCCGGAAGCACAAGAGGAAATCATCGACCGTATTACAGTAAAGGACGGTTCACGTATACACATAATCAAAGTGGACGAACTACTCTACATCCAGGCATGCGGAGATTACGCAACCCTGGTTACCCCAACAGGCGAATACATCAAGGAACAAACCATGAAGTATTTCGAAGGGCATCTGCCGACAAACAATTTTGTACGTATCCACCGTTCCACTATTGTAAACGTGACACAAATATCCCGGGTTGAATTATTCGGGAAAGAGACTTATCAAGTATTATTAAAGAACGGGACCAAGCTGCGAGTCAGTCTGACGGGCTACCGTTTATTGAAAGAACGACTGGGAATATAAAAACCTGAACTATTTTATAAGCAAAAGCGAAGAATTCCTCCCCTGTTTCAAGGGGAAATGAATTCTTCGCTTCTTTTTTAAATGACAGAGAAAGTTATCTGATTATTTCTTCTTTTCGTCTTTCTTCGGTTCTTCATTCTTGGTTTCCTGCTTGTCTTCCTTTCCTTCCGGATGGAGGATTCCCTTCACAGTCTCACCAATAGGCAACTTATCCAATACACCCAAACTTGGAGCAACCGTCTTCACCAATGAACTCAAAAAGTTACTCGTCCCTCCGTTTCCACCATCGAATACAGTGATGTTTCCTAAGTTCATGTGTTCGAATGCCTTCACCTGTTCTCCGGCAATTTCCTTCCACTGATCTACCATCTTGTACTGGATGGCGATAGCCGGATTGGATTCCGCTGCACGTACCATGGCCTCAAAACCTTCAGCCTCGGCAAGCAATGACTTCTTCTTACCTTCAGCTTCGGCCTCCAGTTTCATCTGAATAGCTCTTGCTTCAGCTTCAGCCTGCGCCAGAGTAGCCTTTGCACGAGCTTCCGCCTCACGGGTAATCTTTTCGGCAACAGCATCAGCCTGAAGAATGGCCTCCTGTTTTGCAATCTCAGCAGGCACAATCTTTTCTGCCTTCAAAGAAGACTCCACCTTGCGTGCTTTAGCTTCTTCCACTTCCTTCTGTGCTATTTCACGGGCAGTCTGCACGGCAGCTTCCGAACGTGCTTCAGCTTCACCGGCCTGCTTGTCAGCATTGGCGCGAGTCACAGCCAGTTCAGCGTCAGACTGTGCCACAGCTTTCTGAGCTTCATTTCGTCCGATAGCAGCTTTCTTTCCGGCTTCTGCCTGTTTGATTTCCATGTCGGAGTTCAATTCGGCAATGCGGCTTTCCTTCTCGGTGTTGGCCTGTTCAATTTTGATATTCTTTTCGGCTTCCGCCTTTGCCACCTGTGATTCTTTTTCAGCATTGGCAATGGCTACCTGTGAGATTCTATCCTTATCCGCATTAGCCACAGAGATTTCCTGCAACTTCTTCGTTTCAGCAATAGCGATATCCTGGTCTTTGCGTGTTTCGGCAACTTTCGTTTCACGCTCCTTTATCTGGTTGGCAATCTTGATGGCACCCAGTTTCTCCTGTTCTTCTATATTTGCCTGAGCCTCATTCAACGCCTTACTTTCAGCTTCCTTACCCAAGTTGACAATATAATTGGCAGCATCACGAATATCACTGATATTGATGTTCATCAGATACAAACCGAATTTACGGAGTTCCGTATCGATGTTGTCCTTTACTTTGGAAAGGAATTTGTCACGGTCAGAGTTCAACTCTTCAATCGTCATATCGGCAATAACCAGACGCATCTGGCCGTATACAACATCCGTAATCAGATTCTGCTTATCATCTATTGATAGCCCCAACATACGTTCGGCGGCATTCTGCATGACGTCGTGATCGGTACTGATAGCTACAGTAATAGTAGTCGGCACATCCACACGGATATTTTGAGCAGACAAAGCTCCGGTTAGTTTACAGTCTATCTGCATCGGCTTCATGGACAGGAATTCGTAACCCTGAATAATCGGCCATACAAACGCGGCACCACCATGATACAACTTGGCAGACTTCTTATCACCGCCCGTTTTACCATATACTACCAGTACTTCGTCACTTTTACATTTCCGGTAACGGGAAAGGATACCAATGAAGGTAAGCAAAATAACCGCCACGAGTATGGCGGCCATAATCATCATTTCTTGTGTCATAAATCTATGTTTTTGAGTTTCGTTTTTATTGAATATACAGTGTTCCTTCCTTGTAAGTCATGATAATGGTTTTGTCGCCCGTCTGATAAGACTTACTTGCTTCTGATATTACATCTATCTCTCGCATGGCTCCATCGCGGCTCACCTGTACAGTATATCTGCCATCCCCCTGTTTAAAGTAGATGGTACATTCTCGCCCTACAAGCTGTTCCGTCTTTTCCGTCTTATTCACCTGCTGCAACTGATAGGCTTTCTTATAGAGAAACCACACGGCAAATACGAAAAACAGACCAATCAGAATGGCAATGACATAACTCTGAATGTCAGTATTTCCAATCAGATACATGTACCAGCCGAAACCGATACCGAAATGTGTCAGTCCCTTAAAAGACACCATGCTGCTGATGTCGGCATCCACGTCTACATCCGCATCAATGTCTCCGAAGAAGATGGAAAGGATAAACTGTATCACAAAAATACCTGTTGTGACTACAGCGATAATCAGAAATATGTTACTGCTCATAGGAATTTGAGTTATTGTGGTTTACGATATATTTAGATATATTATTCCAAATATACACATTTGCAGAACATGTGCAAAGAAACCGTTCTCTATTTAACAAAATTTTCTTGAAGGGGAACACAACATTACACAAAGATATTTGTTATGTTTGCGGACGCTATGATGAAACATCTACACTATATATTCTTGTTTATGTGCCTCGCATTAGGAATGTCCGCCATTCTGCAAGAGGAACAGCCGGCACTTCGGATGCTTACCGAAGCCTCGGCAGATGCTTCTGTCACTCCTGCCCCAACGGGATGTTTCATTTCAATGTCAACCGATTACTTCTCGACCATTGCCCACCGCCCCTTCTTCAACGATGAAAATAATGAGCGTAAAATCAATGGTGTCCTTTTCCAGGAGAATTTCTACAATCAGGCCAGTGCTCCCTCAAAGCTGCTGAAACTAAAGATCCATCCATCTGTAGAACAGATGCAACGTATATTTTCCACCCATTTACCGGTGGAACAGAATGCCAGTCTTTCTTTCACTCCCAGCGCTATCCGTTATTCTTACGGGTATTACGTCTACGAGCTGAAACATATTCTGATTTAAACCGCCACCTTACTTATTACCAATCATTTTTCCGGAGGCATGCCATTGGCGTGTCTTTGGTCAGTCTATTGTTTATTCACTTCTAAATTAATGCAATAACTATGCTCGATTTATTAATAGCCACCCTCGAAATGATGGGGCTTACATTCGTAATCGGCTTCTTCGTGGCCTTCATCATCAAAATGATTGCCTTTGCCGCCGACTCATTCGACTTCTACAGCTCACACCAGAAAGAGCTGCTTCGCCTGCGACGTCTGCGCAAACTGCGCCAGAAGGTAGAACTCATGATACGGGACATCCCCATGGAAGATAACGGACTTCTCGATGACAAACGCGAAGAGTTCAGCCGGGGAGTAAACCGGGAACTCACCGACTATCACGGATATTACCACGGAGTAAGCACCGGAGTTTCCAAGACCAACCTGGTAGATTACTACTACCCCGAAGATACACACATGATGTACCTGAATCAACAAGAAGAGATGCTATATCAAAAAAACAAGAAACACTCCGGCAAATCAGCCGATAAGACCAAATAAGAAACAGTATGGAAAATATAGATTTCGCGACCCTGTTCCAAGGTTTTGGAACGATGATGGAAAGTGGCTGCCTGCTCGCGTCAGCCCGTGTGTTTTTAATCCTTTTAGGTTTGCTGCTTATATATCTGGGCTGGAAAGGAGTGCTCGAACCGATGGTAATGATTCCGATGGGACTGGGTATGGTCGCCATCAATTGTGGAACGCTTCTCATGCCGGACGGCACATTGGGCAACCTCTTTCTCGACCCGATGCTTTCGGACACGGACGACCTGATGAATACGATGCAGATAGACTTTCTGCAACCTGTCTATACGCTCACCTTCAGCAACGGATTGATAGCCTGCTTTGTGTTTATGGGTATAGGCACATTGCTGGATGTAGGCTTTCTGTTACAGAAACCTTTCGTCAGTCTTTTCCTGGCTTTATGCGCCGAACTGGGTACTTTCCTGACTATCCCCGTAGCTTCGGCTCTGGGACTGACCTTGCAGGAAAGTGCTTCCGTAGCCATGGTAGGCGGTGCAGACGGTCCTATGGTTCTGTTCACGTCACTGGCTCTTGCCAAACATTTGTTTGTACCTATCACCGTAGTGGCTTACCTGTATCTCGGACTGACTTATGGCGGCTACCCGTATCTGGTGAAACTCCTGGTTCCGAAACGCCTGCGTGCCATCAAGATGACTTCAAAGAAAGCTCCCAAGAATTATGATGCCAAAGTGAAACTGGCATTCTCGGCTGTACTGTGTGCGGTGCTGTGTTTCCTGTTCCCGGTAGCTTCACCGCTGTTCTTCTCCCTCTTCTTGGGAGTGGCTGTACGTGAATCGGGTATGAAGCATATCTATGATTTCGTCAGTGGTCCGCTGCTTTATGGTTCTACATTTATGCTGGGCGTATTGCTGGGTGTGCTTTGTGACGCGCACTTGTTACTTGATCCGAAGATTCTGAAACTGCTGGTATTGGGTATAGTGGCATTATTGCTTTCCGGTATCGGCGGCATCATGGGTGGATACATCATGTACTTTATCAAGAAGGGAAATTATAATCCGGTGATCGGAATTGCCGCCGTCAGTTGTGTACCCACTACGGCTAAAGTGGCTCAGAAGTTGGTGAGCAAAGATAATCCGGACTCGTTTATCCTGGGAGATGCCTTGGGAGCGAATATTTCCGGGGTTATCACTTCGGCCATTATTACGGGTATTTATATTACGATTATCCCATATCTTTAAATGAATTCATTCACCACAGAGTAACACAGAGTTTCACGGAGTTTAATCAACTTGAAATCAAAAGAATAGAGCTCCGTGAAACTCTGTGTTACTCTGTGGTGAAAACTCACTTCCATCCCAAAAGGAATTTATTCCACCAATAAGTTTATCAGCTTTTAATCTGTGCGAGTCTGTAGTGATTGGTAAATACCCGCATATCCCAGCAGAATCCTCCTCTTCAAAATAGTATCATTAAACAGCAAAATCTAATCATATCGGAAAAGGCATGTTCTGTACATTTGCACACAGAATAATTAAACCTTTAAACGTACATACCGATATGTTCAGACACATCCTTTATTATGTAACTTCAGTCTTCCTTTTACTTCATCCGTACGTCTGTTATTCCACTGATTACAAACCGGATAAGGAGACAGAAAAGCGTATCGAGGCACTCCTCGGAAAGATGACACTGGAAGAGAAGATAGGGCAAATGAACCAATTGCACTGTGAGAACTTCCCATACCTTAAAACCGAAACACGCAAGGGCAGAGTAGGCTCCGTGATGAGCATAACCGACCCAAACATCTTCAATGAAGTACAACGTATTGCCGTAGAAGACTCCCGCCTCGGTATTCCGCTTATCAACGCCAGAGACGTGATACACGGATTCAAAACCATCTTCCCTATACCTTTGGGGCAAGCCGCCAGTTTCAATCCGGAGATTGCGGAAACCGGTGCCCGGATTGCCGCGACCGAAGCTTCCGCCGCAGGAATAAGATGGACATTCGCCCCCATGATAGATATCACTCATGATCCCCGCTGGGGACGTATAGCCGAAGGATTCGGAGAAGACCCGCTTCTCGTCTCTCAAATGGGCGTTGCAGCGATAAAAGGTTTTCAGGGGAGTAGCCTAAACCACCCGACCTCCATTGCTGCCTGTGCCAAGCACTTTGCCGGATATGGTGCTTCGGAAGGAGGCAGAGATTACAACTCCACCTACATCACCGAACGCCAATTCCGCAACCTTTATCTCCGCCCTTTCGAAGCAGCCGTCAATGCCGGAGCAGCTACCCTGATGACGGCATTCAACGATAATGACGGTATTCCCTCTTCAGCCAATCCTTTCCTGTTGAAGGATGTGCTCCGCAATGAGTGGAATTACCGAGGCACGGTAGTATCGGACTGGGCATCCGTCTCCGAAATGATCCGCCACGGATTCTGCGAGGACGAGAAGGAAGCGGCACTGAAAGCCACAAATGCAGGGACCGATATAGAGATGGTGAGCGAAACCTATATCAAGCATCTCCCTCAATTGATAAAAGAGGGAAAAGTTTCCATGGAAACCATCGACAATGCGGTAAGAAACATTTTGCGATTGAAGTTCCGGTTGGGATTATTCGAACATCCATACATTGCCGACCAAAGAAAAGAGACATTCTATCGCCCCGATTTCCTGGAAGCGGCGCAGACAGCGGCCGAACAATCGGCTGTTTTATTAAAGAACGAAAGGGGAACTTTACCCATTCAGAGCAACATAAAGACAATTCTCGTTACCGGACCATTGGCGGACGCACCCCATGAGCAATTAGGTACCTGGGTGTTTGACGGTGATGCCTCATACTCGCAAACGCCTCTACAAGCATTGCGCCGGATAAGTGGCGACAGCATCAAAGTGCTATATGCCCCGGGATTGAACTATTCACGCGATACGGCCACCAGCCAATTCAATAAAGTAGTGGAATTAGCCCGGGAAGCGGATCTTATTCTTGCTTTCGTAGGCGAAGAAGCCATACTTTCCGGTGAGGCGCATTGCCTTGCCAACCTGAATTTGCAAGGGGCGCAATCCAGGTTACTGCACCGTTTGTCCGAAACGGGAAAACCGCTGGTTACAGTAGTCATGGCAGGGCGACCGCTTACCATCGGACGGGAAGTGAATATCTCGGATGCACTGCTCTATGCTTTCCATCCCGGAACAATGGGCGGTCCCGCATTGGCAAACCTTCTTTTCGGCAAGGTTGTGCCTTCCGGCAAATTACCCGTAACCTTCCCAAAGGAAACCGGACAAATCCCCATTTACTACAACCACACCAGTACCGGACGCCCGGCAAGCGGAAGTGAAAAGAATATCTTCACCATCCCTGTGGGTGCCGAACAAACTTCTTTGGGGAACACCTCTTTCTACCTGGATGCAGGCAAAGATCCCCTATTCCCATTTGGATATGGCTTATCCTATACAACATTTGCATACAGTAATCTGCAATTATCCTCCACTCAATATACCCGGAATGAAGTAATTATCATTACCTTTGACCTAACTAATACCGGCAAAACGGACGGCACCGAAATAGCGCAACTCTATTTCCGCGACCTGGCAGCATCCGTGACCCGGCCGGTAAAGGAACTGGCTGCTTTTGAGCGTATTCATCTGAAAGCCGGAGAGACACGGCACATACGGATGGAGCTACCGGTAAAGCAGTTATCCTTCTGGAACTATGCGATGGACTATTGTGTAGAGCCCGGAAAGTTTGATTTGTGGATAGGAGGCAACAGCCGGAAAGGATTAAAAGCGACATTCAACATAACTCAATAACTAACAGTCATGAAAAAACCGAATTTGAACATGAAGCGAGCGTCACTACTGACCTCATCACTCTTGTGCAGCGCCCTGCTAATAGCCGTTCCTCTCCGGAAAGAGTTGAACGAAGGCTGGCAATTCAAACAAGCCCGGCTAAGCAACTGGTATCCCGCCACCGTTCCCGGAGTGGTGCACACCGACTTAATAAACAACAAGATCATCGAAGATCCCTTCTTCCGCCTCAACGAACGCGGTATGCAGTGGATAGATAAGGAAGACTGGATCTACCAGACCTCCTTCCAACTGACTCCCGAAATAATGGAGAGGCAGAATATAGACCTCGTATTCAAAGGACTCGACACTTATGCAGACGTATATCTGAACGAAAAGAAAATACTGGAGACCAACAACATGTTCCGTGAATGGAAAACAAACATAAAGGCGGAACTGAAACCCGGAGAAAATATCCTGAAAATCTATTTCCATTCTCCCATCAAGGTGGACATTCCCAAATGGGATGCACTGCCCTACCATTACGAAGCCAGTAACGACCAGTCCGAAAACGGTGGATTATTCGACAAGAAAGTCAGCGTATTTGCCCGCAAAGCCGGTTATCACTACGGCTGGGACTGGGGACCTCGCTTAGTGACCTCCGGCATTTGGCGTCCTGTATACATTGAAGCATGGGACGACGCCCGACTCAGCGATGTCTTCATCCGTCAACAGGAAGTCAGTAAAAGCCGTGCATCCATCGTGGGAGAAATAGAAGTTCAATCGGACAAGGAAATAGACGAAGCCACCCTTACGGTGACTGATGCCGCTTCCGGCAGAGTAATGGCAGGCAAAACCGTTTCCCTCCACAAAGGAAACAATAAGATTTCCCTTCCGTTTATCATCCGGAATCCCCGATTGTGGTGGAGTAACGGACTGGGTGAGCAGCATTTATATGACTTCCGTACTGCGCTTACCATCAATAACGAAACATCCGACATTCAGAGCACAAAAGTGGGTATCCGCTCGCTGAAGATCATCAACCGCCCGGACAAGGATGGAAAGACTTTCTATGTGGAACTGAACGGCGTCCCCGTCTTTGCCAAAGGTGCCAACTACATTCCGCAAGACAACTTCCTGCCACGCGTCACACCGGAACAGTACGAAAAGACAATCCTTGACGCCGCCAATGTCAACATGAACATGCTTCGCATCTGGGGCGGCGGCATTTATGAGAATGACCTGTTCTATGAACTCTGCGACCGCTACGGCATCCTTGTCTGGCAAGATTTCATGTTTGCATGCAGCCTCTACCCCGCTGAAGGGGAATTACTGGAGAATATCCGCCAGGAAGCCATCGACAATGTGAAACGTCTGCGAAACCATGCCTGTATCGCCCTCTGGTGCGGAAATAACGAATGTAATGACGCCTGGTTCAACTGGGGCTGGCAGAAACGATACAAAGCGCAGAATCCGGAATATGAAAAGAAGATCTGGAAACAGTTCACCGATCAGTATTACGTCACCCTTCCCGAAGTTGTGAAGGAATACGCACCCGAGAGCTTCTATTGGCCTTCTTCCCCGTTCGCCCGTGAAGACGGCGGCAGCGATGACCACAACGGCGACCGCCACTACTGGGATGTGTGGCATGGTAAAAAGCCCATCGAGACGTACAACAAAGAACGAAGCCGTTTTTTCAGCGAATATGGCTTCCAATCCTTCCCCGAATTTGAATCCGTGAAGCGCTACGCTCCCTGTGAAGAGGACTGGGATATCTATTCGGAAGTCATGATGTCCCATCAGCGCGGAGGCATGCACGCCAACCAACTGATTGAGACTTATCTGCTGAACGAATATCGCAAACCCAAAAACTTCGAAGCCTTCCTCTACATGAACCACGTGCTGCAAGGAGATGCCATCAAAACAGCCATCGAGGCACATCGCCGGGATATGCCCTACTGCATGGGAACGCTCTTCTGGCAACACAACGACTGCTGGCCCGTGGCTTCCTGGGCAAGCCGCGACTACTACGGTCGCTGGAAAGCGCAGCATTACTTTGCCCGCAAGGTTTACCGTGACATCCTCGTTTCTCCCATCACCGACGAAGGCGAAGTATTGAACATCCAGGTGGTTTCCGACCGCCTCAAATCCTGCAACGGCACGCTCCAGGTAGAAGTTATGAAACTGACAGGAGAGAAAGTGAACAGTTACAAACGAAATATAAAGATAGACGCCAACAGTAGCCAGACGGTATTCTCGGTTCCTTTGGGTGAAGCCTTAAAAAACACACCTAAAGAAGATGTATTCGTTCATGCCGTCCTGCTGACCGACAAAGGGAAAAACAGTTATGCCAATAACTACTTCCTCGTGAAACAGAAAGAAGTGAACTATCCCAAAGCTGCTATCACTTCGAGCATAGAGCCCATCGAAGGCGGTTTCGAACTGACCCTCAACAGCGACAACTTTGCCCGTGCCGTATTCATAATCATCGGCGATGTGGACAGTTCATTCAGCGACAATTACTTCGATATATTGCCCGGCGGTTCTGTGAAAGTGAATGTCTATACCGATTTACCGCAGCCTGCATTTAAAAAACAATTAAAAGTTATTTCCCTGAGCGACGAATACTAATCCATTCGTACTTTTCCATTCGCATATTCCGCATCGCTTAGTTCTCCCTGGCTTCCCAATCGCCATCACCCGTATTCAGGTGATGATGATTGGGAAGCTTTTTTATTGTAAGGAATTAAGAACGCGGTATTCGCTCATTGATACGCACTTACGCATCTTATTAAAATTAATTTCTAAAACCACTTGTTTTCTATATGAAATTCACAGTATATTTGTAGCAATAAAAACAGTTATTTGTTTTAATTACAAAAATAAAACTATAAATATCATGAGAAAGCAACATTACCTTTTAGAAAGTAGGGCTCCGCCTGTATAAAGGCACATCAGTGATGTGAACTGGAATAAACATTGAATTTGCAGCACACAAGCATTACAGACGTGAAACATAAGTTCCGTACACGTGGAATACAAGTGTTACATACATGAAACACAAGCGTTACATATCTGAATATACCTGTCAACACAAATATTTTAATTAATCTTTTAAAAGTCAGAATCATGAATCAATTATTATCAAACCCAACCCGCATTTGTGGAAAATGCCACCAGGAGCTTCCTTGTGAAGCCTTTTACGTCAGTCAAAAAAGTCAATACCGGGATTGCTATTGCAAGAAATGCCGTGCAGAAAGTAGTCGTCTGAGGCGGAAGCAACAACCTCATTCGTCAATCTCTGACCATCCGAAAGCCTATCTCGTCATCACTCTGGTCAAAAACAGGGAGGTGCGGATAGCCCTCATTCGCCACGCCAAGCAAGTGGTGAGCGAAAGCATAGCACGAAAACGGCGAAGACTCAAGGAGGAGGTAATGAGTGATTAGAGTTTAGTGATCAGTGGTTAGTAGCTTGTATCTGAAAATACGGTTACTGATCACTGGTCACAAATTCACGGATCACCAACAATTCATCACTAATCACTAAACACTAATCACTAAAAACCATGTCCAGAATAAAAAAACGGGGACTTGATTATTTCCCCATAAGCACCGATTTTATACACGACCGCATTGTACGCCGGATTATGAAAAGTGAAGGCGATGCCGCCGTAACCGTACTGGTAGAAACACTTTGCAGCATCTACACTAACGAAGGTTATTATGCACTGGCAGATGCTCTTTTCTACGAAGACCTGGCGGACAACCTATATGAAAAAGATGCAGCCTACGTGCAACGTGTCATTACTCTCGCCTCAGAGTATGGTCTTTTTAACTCCACGCTCTTCCGGGAATATGGCTTGCTGACTTCAGCCGATATTCAGCGCCAGTTTCTTTTCGCAACCAAGCGTCGCAACATTTCGCTGATAGATGAACGTTACTACCTTCTTTCACCTGAGGAACAGACTCCGGCGATATCGTCCGGTAAAGGTAAGGAACATGAAGAAGATACTTCTAAAAGCCCGAAGGCAAATCAGGAAACAGTCCCTGGGGAAAATCCGCAGATAAATTCAGGAAAGGATAGAGAAATAAATCCGGCTGTAAATTCGGAGAAAGGATCAGAGAGAAATCCGGAAACCGTTTTGAATCCCCCGAAGAAAAAGAATTGTACAAAGGTGAAAATGCAGCAATTATCCCTGTAAATGCAACATTTTTCCCCGAGAACAGTCAAAATGTGTACTTTGGTACACATAGCATAGCACAGAATAGCATAGCACAGCATACAAAAGAATATCCCCTCCTCAATAGTTCCCCCGAAGTGGGAACTCAGGGAGACGCGGACCAGAAGTCCGCGGAGGGAAAGAAGGAGGAAAATTTTTCCAGAGAAAGAGTTGCGGCTAACGATACAAAAGCCACCAGCCGAAGCGGTAAGCGAAAGGAGTGGACTACCGAGGAAGTAGGCTGCCTGCAACCACCTCAGGACAAGGTACAGCGCAACTTTGACGGCCTTATCTACAACCTTCGCCTCTATCCCATTCCGCCTGCCGAACAGTACGCTATCGTCTGCAAAAGCAACTTTGGCGCCATCGGACATCCGGTGTGGCAGGGCTTTTATGATCTGCGCAACTGCCATGGAAAAATTCGTTTGCCGGGACGTTATCTGCTGAGTTTGTGTCGGGAATGAGAAAAAAGGATTGGGATGTTTTTTGGGGGGAAAGAATGGCAGATGTAGCGGAATAGCGTGAGACAACCGACTGATATACACAAAACAAAACCAATAGTTTCATGTTATTTTCCATCAATAAACATTTTCTTGAACGCTTTTGCAAAAATCATTCTTTCCATCATAAAAACATCCGTATCTTTGCAATGTGGTTAAGCTTAATACACAAACAATAAATTATCAACACTCAAAAACTTTATTATTATGCCAGTACTTTACAAGACTATTCAGTCAACAATGAAGAACAAAGACGGAAACAAACTATTCCATCCCCGCACCATTTATGTGGGTTCTGTAAACACCGAAAAGATCGCCCGGGAAATTGCGGAGTATTCCTCCCTTTCTACCGGTGACGTGAAGAATTCTATCGACAACCTGGTTACCGTACTGACCAGACATCTGCAATCATCCGAAGTGGTGACGCTGGACGGCTTCGGCACATTCCGGGTTGTCATGAAATCAAGGGGTAAAGGTGTGAAGAATAAGGAGGAAGTATCTGCCTCGCAGGCCTCGTTGCAGATACATTTCACCCCAGCCTCCACCCGTAATTCGGACCGCACCGTAGCCACCCGGTCATTGGTAACCGGCGTGAAATGTGTCCTCTATAATCCGGAACCGACCGGTTCCGGCAATGGTAGCGGCGGTGGAAACAGTGACGGTGGCGACGGAGGATTGGACGAAAACCCGTTGGGCTAAACAGCTCTTTCCTTTCTGACTAAACTATTCATTCACTCAACATGAAAAGTATCAACTTAATTGTGGTGCGTTGTAGCGCCACCCGGGCGGATTGTGCCCTTACGAAAGGAGGTGTGGAATTATGGCAATCAAGAAATCAGTATGGGATATGATCCTGAAAGTGGTTATCGCAGTGGCATCAGCTATAGCGGGAGTCATAGGAGCTAATGCAATGCCGCTATAAAAGCGAGATTCCCATATTTTTTTTAATCCTGCAGATTCCGAAGTCTGGGATCTGCAGGATTTCAAATCAATATTTCAAACAAAAAAACAACATGATTAAGACTTTAGTAAAACGCATTTTCTAATCATCACAAAACCCAAAGATATATGAAACGATACATTTTTATACTATTTTTCTTCGCTACACTTTTTCCATTTGCGGCACATGCAGGATCAGAGCTTCCATACATTGCCCCTTCTGTTCCGACCTCTCCTCAGGCAGCGGCCTTCAAAATGTACGGAGACGTGGCAGTGAACCCAGCCATGGGAGTGCCTGATATTTCCATCCCTTTGTTCAATATCGAACACCACGGCTATCAGTTACCTTTAAGTCTGAAGTATAATCCTACACCATTTCATCCAGGTTATAACTACGACGTATTCGGCCGTGGTTGGGCATTATCTGTAAGCAGTTGTATATCCCGAAGCATTGAATGTATGCCCGATGAAACTACAGGTTTCAAACTGGATACCGATCAGTTTGGTAAATCCTACCGTAACTTTACGGAAGCAACCATGAACAGACTCAATTTAAAGTACGACCTCTTTACCGCCACCCTGCCTGATGGCAGTTCTTTCGACTTTGTCATCCGGATAAAGTATGATGGCAAGCTCGAGTACGTGGTTTCAGGCGGACGCGATGTAAAGATAACCCACGTGGCTGATGCCAGTAAGATATATTCCTTTAAAGTGGTGGACGAACAAGGCATTGAATATTCTTTCGATGGCGCAGATACTACCTTTGCAGGACCGGGATGTACCATTACCCCTTATGGTACTGCCTACGTATCTTGGCAACTGACTTCAATCCGCCTACCTCATTCCGCAGAGCTTATTACTTTTGCCTATGGAAAGAGTATCAGCTCCAACTATGGACGGCAACAGGTGGAACCAGCGGTACGTTTCCATCATATTTATGAAGTGGATGGAGATCCGGACAGGTTTGACGTCACTTTCCAAACCTATACGCAACAGCACGCCTATCAAATGAAACTTTTAACCTCCATAGCTTATGGCAGCACAACCATCAACATCGACTATCAAGACGGCAGCGACAGCGAGCATTACAACTATGCCAAAGCCATCAACATCAGAGATAACGGCACGCTTATCCGGAAAATCAATCTGGAGCAACATCAAGGAATTTTGCACTATCACGGATCGGGGAACTTGCCTTTTAGTACTCTTGACAAAATTACACTTCTTGGTAGCAATGGCATTACATCCGAGACTTATCAATGTGGATATACATCTTCAAGCGCCAGCTTTGGAGGAACAGACCATTGGGGCAACCTGAATTATCGTTCCGATATTCACAATGTGGCCTGCCTGAATCTTTTTGTCGGCTTCGATGTATCCAGAGCTGCCTCTTCCACTTACGTAGTAGATGTACCCAAAGATGGAGATGACCTGTCTCCATTGGATAAAGTGAGGATTTCCAATTCATACGCCAATACACGAACACCGAGCAGTGCAGAAGCTCATTGTGTGCTAAACAAACTAACCTATCCGACGGGTGGTTATACAGAGTTTCACTTTGAGAACCATGAGTTCTTTACGTTTACAGATTATGACGGTGACTATATTCACAACAAAAAAAGACGTATCAAAACCCAAGCTACCGGTTTCAGAATTCGTGAAATCGTCAATTATACGGCAGAAGGTGTACGAAGTGACTCCAAACACTACTGCTACGGGCAAACTGATTATGACGCAAATGGTGGAATAGGAGGACGTTATTTTCATACAGGTGCAGGTGAACCAACCTTAGATCCTACTATTCAGACCTATATGACTTATCAATCATCAGAGCCTATTCCGATGTCGGTACTAAACATGGTGCTCGGCCTTGATCCGTCCGGACAGTATCGTTCTTTCAATTACAATCCCTTTATGAGTTATGATCCATCAGCAGGTCTCATTGCTGCTAAATGGGAATGGGAATGCACTTTCAGCGCATTTAATTTTCAGCGGTTACTGAATGGCCGTCCTGCAGTGGTCTATCCTGAAGTCACGGTCTATTATCTGAAAGATGGAGCAACTACATATACTCCCGAAAATTGTAATGGAAAAACCGTTTATCAATATGACATCTACGAAGCAATGCAGTATGACACAGCCTTTTTCGAGAAACCGCAATACTTCAACAATGTGCTTTCGTATGTGGGAGAGAAATATCGCTATAATTTGCTGAAAGAACAAACTGACTACATGAGCGACGGACAGGAGTATAAACTGAAACGACGCGAAACACTCATTTGGCATCCCAGTGGCGCATCAGTGGAAGGTTGGGAATATTCCAATCGATATGGAACTTTATCTTTTGTTCCCCAAACCGCTACCCTTGGTGATTTCTACACTTTTACCTACCAATTGCTCGGACACTCACTCCTCTACCAGCGTGACATAACCATTTATGATGAATCGGAAACAGGTATTACAGAAACAGAGCAATACAACTATCTCTCCGGCAACCGGATGCTAAAGAAAAAGCACGTTGCAGGTAAGCTGCAACAGGAAACCAATTGGGAATATCCTAAATTGTCACAAACCGGCACTACCACGGATATAATCCGCAAAATGGTAGAGAAACACATTATCGCTCCCGTGCTGACAAAAAAACAAAGTAACTCCGATGGCTATGAACGTGAATTCGGAGAGTTTCCCACACAGAGCGGAGACACATTAATACTGCCCACCCGACTTTATCAAAAGTGCTATGCAACGAATAGATTCCACAGCGAAATCCTCGCTTACTCTCCTAATGGAAATCCCCGCGAAGTAATCTCCAGAGACAACTTACATACGGTCTACCTATGGGGATATGGAGATCGATATCCTATTGCAGAGATCAAGAATGCGACTCTGGCACAGGTAGAAGCCGCCGTGTCCTCCATTTTTGGCATGACATCCTCTGCATTGGCACAGAATTCCCTCCCCGATGCAGCCAAACTGAAAGCCTTGCGCAAACACACGTCCCTCTCAAAAGCGCAGGTCACTGTTTTCACGCATCTTCCGTTAATAGGCGTCAGCTCCGTCACCGACCCTACAGGAAAGACCCTGTATTACGAGTACGATGAATTGGGACGCCTGAAGAGAAATTACTATTACGAAAACAACATCATGCAGGAAAGCGAGAAACGTGTCTTGCAGGAATATGACTATCATTACCGTAACCAATAACTAAAATCCGTACACACTTATGAAACGAATATATCTATTACTTTCACTTTTATTGTGCCAACTCTTGTGCATGTCGCAGGTAAGCACTTCTCAGAACTACATTAGTGCCCGTACTTACACCTCGGCCGACCGTAGTGGTTGCCGTGAACAGGTGATATACTATGACGGCCTGGGCCGTCCCTCACAAACAGTAGACCGCAGCATCACCCCCGACAAGAAAGATATCGTCTCCCTACAGGAATATGACGACCAGGGACGTAAGCTACGAACATGGCTTCCCGCCAAGTCTACAGGAAATGGCAGCTATATGAATATCTCCTCCCTGAAGAGCGGCGCAAGCTCGTTGGCAAGCGGTGATTCACGTCCCTATGTGCAGACCACCTACGAAGCCTCTCCTCTGAACAGACCGATTGCAGAACATGGAGCAAGCGAGGCATGGGCAGAACACCCTGTAAGCTACCGCTATGTTACCCGTAATCCTCAGTCGTTTCCCAATTTTTCCAGCTGGGTTTCCTACGGAGATTTATTGGGCGTTTGTACTACGGATGAAGACGGAAATCAGGCTTATGATTTTAAAGACGGATTGGGACGTACAATCCTGGCGGGACATATAGATGGTTCCGAACCCTATTTCACTCATTATGAATATGACAGTCGCGACGATCTGGTGGGTGTTTACCCACCTTCCGTTCCTTACCCCAAACCGGGAGAACCTGAAGGAGCTTCTAATAGGCAAAGCAGTTATTCTTACCGCTATGACTTCCTGCACCGCTACATTTACAAGAAACTTCCGGAACGTGATGCTATCTATTACATCTATGACCGTGGAAGCCATCAGGTCTTCTCGCAAGACGGCGAACAACGTGCCCGCGGAGAATGGAGCTTTTCCCTTTCCGATGAATTTAGTCGTCCGGTAGTGACGGGAACTTGTCACAACTCCTATTTTTACGAGGATTTACAGTTATCGGAAATCAATGTGAAAGCACGACGTGATGATACAGGCACTGCCTTTCATGGTTATATCCCCGAGAATATCACGTTGACGACTCCTGTAGTGTATACAGTGAACTACTACGATGACTACTCTTTCATCGGCAAGCACGGGGTACCCACCTCTCTGAACTACACCACACCCCCTTCAGGTTACGGGACCCGCTACACGGAAAGCAGCAAAGGATTGCTGACAGGAACGGTTACAGCACGCGTGGACGCTACCGGAGTGACCGGATATGATTACGCCGCTTTCTATTACGACGAGCGCGGACGTATCATCCAAAGCCGGACAACGAACCATTTGGGAGGAACTGAAGTGGAGTACGTTACCTATAACTTCATAGGCGATCCTTTGAAGCGCCAGCATGTTCATACAGCCACGGGTAAGGCTACACAGACGGAAGTATGTACATACGAGTACGACCATGCGGGCCGCCTGTCAAAGTCAAAACATAAATTAAACACAAATGGTGAGGTGACACTCATAGAAAATACGTACGATGACTTGGGACGTATAAAAAGTTGCAAGCGGCATGGCATGTCTGCTCTTACAACAAGTTATACCTATAACATCCGCTCATGGCTCAAGAGCCAATCTACCGGTACATTGTTCAATCAGACTTTGTATTACAACGAGTCATATGGTGGAAACACACCCTGCTACAATGGCAATATCTCCGCCATGAGTTGGAAGGCTTCGGATGATACGGGATTACACGGATACCGATTCAGATATGACGGACTTTCCCGACTGACCTCCGCTGATTATTTATGGAACGGTATTTCCAGTACGAATTACAGTACTTCATATACGTATAATAAACAAAGTAATATAACCTCACTCCGGCGTAATGGTCGCACAGGAGCTTCCTCTTACGGCCTGATCGACAACCTGACGTTCACGCTGGACGGTAACAAGCTAACGCGTACGGACGATGCTGCCACAGCTACAGCTTATAATGGTGGCTTTGAATTCAAGGATGCCGTGAAGCAGGCCGATGAGTACGCTTATGATAAGAATGGAAATATGACGAAAGATTTAAATAAGGATATTACTGATATTCAATATAATTGTTTAAATTTGCCAA